>Ga0209830_10001527_pt1 | contig 20308 bp, 21 predicted proteins | sample ArcticOcean_MG_C_12_FD_187439 | JGI IMG/M metagenome (GOLD analysis project Ga0209830, IMG submission 187439) | Marine microbial communities from western Arctic Ocean - ArcticOcean_MG_CB8_130 (SPAdes) (version 2) | ecosystem: Environmental > Aquatic > Marine > Oceanic | place: Arctic Ocean...
TTATCATTAGATACCGGTTCTAATCACTTTGTAAATGGTATAAAAACTAAATTAGATGCTGAATTAGTACTAAGTGGTAGTAATTTAGATGGAATGACCGTAAGTGGTTCATTTAGTGGTTCTTTCCAAGGTGATGGTAGTGGATTAGTTAATGTAACAACAGAAATTACAGAAGTTTCCACAGTATCAGATACTTTCACAAATGCAACTTCTAAAGTAGTAACTCACAACTTTGGTACTAAAAATGTAATAGTAACAGTATATGGTGATGATGATGGTTATTTTATACCAAATTCAATTGTAACAACGAATACTAATCAAGTAACTGTAACATTTGCATCAACCGAAAGTGGTAGGATAGTAGTTGCAAAAGGTGGACATGTTGTACAAGGAGTTTCTTCCGATTCAAATCTATTAGATGGTGAAGATGGAACACATTACCTAAATTATGGTAATTTTACAAGTGTTCCAAGTGGAATCGTAAGTGGTTCTTCACAAATAACAGATTTAACTACTCATAAAGAAACAGTTAGTGGAGCATCTTCATATGTAATAGACCACAACTTAAATGAACAATATCCAATAGTACAATGTTGGAATACTTCAACTTCACAACAAGAACAAGCAGAATCAGTAACAACAAACTCAGTAAACAGAGTAACTGTTGTATTTTCAACTACATTTGCAGGAAAAATAATTGTAAAAAAATAATTTATGGTATATGATGTGTATTATACTACGGGTGGTGGACCTTGGGTAAATGCTGGTACTGATACATGGGTAAATCTATGGATGGAATTAATTGCACCCAAATTAGATGTAAAACCTATTCTTCTTTTACATAGAAACAAACCAAAAGGACATGAAGATTACGAATTTCCAATAGAAGCTTATTGGCATGGGGATGATATTGATAAATTTGAAGAATTGTGTAATGGTGCAAGACGAATCAATATATTACATGGACATTATACTCCAATGAAGGTAATAGATGAAAATATACATAAAATACATTCAAATGTATTACATAATTCAGTAGACCATATAATAAAATCACAATTTGGAACAGATAATTCATTTATACAACATCCATATATGGATTCTAAATGGGAACAGAGTATAAATGATGTTTCTAAACATTCTATATGGGTTGGTTTATATGATATTCTAATAGAAAATACAAATATTACAAATTATTATGAATTTAAACATAACTTACAATTAAGTGATTCAAATACACTAGGTTTTACAGCAAGAAGTGAAGGTAGAAAAAATCCAAGATATTTGGATGGATTGTCATCTATACTATTTACTAATTCTAATCATTTTAAAGTGGTTTGGAAAAAAGGAATGAAAATGGATACATCTAAAATGAAAATATATCATTATATACCTGAATTTGCAAATACATTTTATAATATGGATTGGGGAATATCACATTCATGTTTTACATATGAGCCATTTGGATATTCAATATTTGAAGCAGTGGATTATGGTAAATTGCCAATTTTACACTCAACATGGTGTAAGAATTTCGAATATCCATACAGAGCTTCATCTAAAAAAGAATTTAATGATATTTATACTCAGTTAATCAACACTTCTTATGAAGAAAAAAATAAATGGTTTTTATCTTTAAAAGAATTCATGAAAACTAATTTTACAGATAAGGATAAGTGGATTAAGGATTTACTTGATATTTATAATATATAGGAAAGATATACAATGGCAATAACTTCAGGAGAAACACTTAGTTTAAATAATTTAGCAGGAGCTAGAGGTCACACTCAAGGCTCAAATGTATCACTTGGTAGTGTATATAGTGGAATAGCACAGGCTGGAGATAATATTTCAATAGGCTCATTTGGTATAGATACAATTTCATCTGGTATTACTGGATATACTTATGCAGTTGAAGGTACAAATGAAACATACACAATGGGATTTACAGGCGCAGGTTCTCAGTTTGCATCAATTTCATCTAGATATCAAAACTTTACTTGGTCTGTTTCACCAACACATAATGGAGCTCCAAATGCAAGTGGATACTTGAATATTAACGCAAATCAAGATTTAAGTGCAGTAGTTAGTATTACTTATATGAACGCTGCATTTGCTGATGCTGACCAAGGAAATGGTACTCAAGGTACATTAATGGGGAATGTATCACACACATTATCAGCAACATTTGCTGATGGTTTTAATGACCATGCAACAAATTACAATATAGCACAAACAAAAACAGTTTATTCAGTAGATTCATATGATGGAAATTCAACAGCATTATGTTTAACTATTGATTCACCCGTAACTCTTGCAGATGGAACAACTATTGAAGTTGGAGATTTAGAAGAAGGAGATGTATTGAGAGGATTTTCAATTGGTGGATTGGGAACTGATGAAACTGGTTTCCTAGATTGGTCAGCTGAAACATTAACAACAGATGCACAGGATGTAGTTGTTGAAAATTTAGTATATTCTTTTTCAGGTAGACATTATGATATTAATGATGGTGAAATAACTGCAACTGCAGAACACCCAATGTTAGTTAAAGATGCTACTGATGGAGAATATAGATTTAAAGAAATGTTTAACATTACTACAAACGATAAATTAATTAAAGAAGTTTCTGGTGTTATTACTGAAATTGATGTAATATCTATTGATATTGTAAACCAAACATCAGAGATAGTATCTATTGATGTTGAAACAAATGATACATATTTAGTTAATGGGTATATAACTCACAATAAAGGTGGTAATTCACATACCGATGAAACAGCCGGTAGTGCACCAACAACCCTTGCATGGGCAAATGGTACACATACTCTTTCTTGGAGTGGTGATGGTACAAATGATGTATATGATGTACAGATAGATGATAACTCAAATTTCTCATCAACATTAGTTAGTCAAACACAATGGTCAGCAACTTCAGTTGTAACAACAACAGATAGTGGTACTTTTGATATTGGAACTGGTACAAGATATGCAAGAGTAAGACAATACTCAACAAATGGGTTATTGAGTAACTACTCAAGTACATTAACATTTACAGTTAGTTAGTAATTATTTTTACGTTTGGGAAAAATCTATATATTTATATATATTACGTAACAAATCAAAAATTAAAAAATAATGGCGAAAGCAATTAAGTTTACAAAAGAAGAAGTAGAATCAGTAAATGATTTAAGACAAGATGTTGCAAATGTGTTTACACGTTTGGGACAACTTCAAATTGAAAAGAAAAGAAGGATTGAAGAAATCGAAGTTGTAGAACAAGATTTACTAAATCAACACTCTACATTAGTAGAAAAGGAACAAACAATGTTTAAAGGTTTAAATGATAAGTATGGTGATGGAAATTACGACCCTGCAACTAATACATTTACTCCAAATAAAGAAAAAGAAGAAGTTTTAGAAGAAACCGAAGTATAATTTATATTTTCAGAAAAGTTAATTATACTTATATAAGAGTATTAATATTCAACACACATAACAAGGAGTAAAATAACATGGCAGAAAAAATTGTATCACCTGGAGTATTTACGAGAGAAAATGACCTTTCTTTCTTATCACAAGGGATTGGTGAAATCGGAGCAGCTGTAATAGGACCTTTTCATAAGGGACCAGCATTCGTACCAACCGTTGTAAATACACAATCCGAATTCGAAGAAATCTTCGGTACACCTGATGGCTCATACTATACAGGATATACCGTACAAAACTACCTAAGAGAAGCAGGAACAGTAACTATTGTTCGTGTGGGTCATCAAGGTGGTTATACACAAACCAAACCAATAGCAATTGTAAGTGTTGATGATGCTTCTAATAGTCAAATATTAGGAACATTATTCGAAACACACAATGGACCGGGAACACTAGTAAGTTCTAGTATTGAAGCAGCAGTATCAGCTTCAAGTTTCGCAATAACGGTAACAGGTTCAGCTGCAATATCAGCATCTATCAGTCCAGCAGATGGAAATGATTTGGGTGATGTATTTGGAACTAACCCAAGAGGTTCAAAAAGTTCATATGTATATAACTATTTTGAAAAAGCATCAGCTGATTCAATTACAGATGGACAAACACAAATATCTCTTATTACATTAGCAGACCAAGTATATGGAGATATTCAACATTCTTCTACACCTTGGATACAATCACAATTAGTATCTGGTGAAAGACACAATCTTTTCAAATTACATACTATCGGTGATGGTACTGTATATAATAAAGAATACAAAGTATCTATATTTAATGTAAAAGCAGCAGGTTCATCTAATGCAACTGATTACGCTACTTTCTCATTGATGATTAGAGGAAACTCCGATACCGATAAAAGAAAATCAGTATTAGAAACATATAATAACTTGAACTTAGACCCAGCTTCTCCTAATTACATCAAAAAAGTAATTGGTGATAGAAACTTGGTAATAGATGCAAATGGAAAACAAACTGAAAATGGTGATTACGTTAATCGTTCTAAATTCGTAAGAGTTGAAACGGTTGCTGAAGGTGCTCATCCTATCGTTGCTGGACCATTTGGACATGATAAGTACAGTAATCCATCTTTCGTTGGTAATATTGGTTCACATGGTTTAGGTGAATCTATTATACCATCTGTATTATTTTCAACCGGTTCTGATGTTAACACATCATCAAAATCTATATCATTTAGTGGTATTGATTTAGAAACACCACAAGTTAAAATAGATAATAATAATTACTTATCTCCAATACCAACCGGAGCAACACAAGGTGGAAACACAGTATTTGCATTTGATGGTACGGTAAGTGTAGTTGGTGGTACTAAGGCATTTGGATATCAACTAACCGGTTCACTATCATCTGATATGAACAAAAGACAATTTTCAGTAAGTTTCCAAGGTGGATTTGATGGAATTAATCCAACAGTATCTATTGATAAAGGAACTGATATATCAAGTGGTAATTCACAAGGATTTAACTTATCAACTTCAACGGCTGCTGGTTCAGTTGCGTATGTAAAAGCAATCGCATCTGTATCTAATCCAGATGATTTTGATATCAACTTGGTATCTGTACCTGGAATCGTAAGAAGACATCACTCATATGTATTTGACAAAGCAGTTGATATGTGTGAAGCTAGAGAAGATTGTTTCTTCATTGGTGATGTAGTTGGTGCAGGTGATTCAATATCACAAGCAATCGAGCAAGGTAACGCAGTTGATTCTAACTATGTAGGTACATACTACCCATGGGTTAAAACAATTGATTCACGAACTAATAAACTAATTTCAGTTCCACCATCAGTATTGATGCCAGGAATATATGCTTCTAACGATGCAGTTGCAGCCGAATGGTTTGCACCAGCAGGTTTAAATAGAGGTGGTATAGTAGGTGCTATATCTGTACTAAACAGATTAACACACGCTGAAAGAGATGAATTATATGAAGGAAAAATTAATCCAATCGCTCAGTTCCCTGGAGAAGGTATCGTAGCATTTGGACAAAAGACACTTCAAGATAAAGCATCGGCACTTGATAGAATCAATGTTAGAAGATTGATGATTAAAGTTAAGAAGTATATAGCTTCTACATCAAGATACTTAGTATTTGAACAAAATACATCTCAAACGAGAGGTAAATTCTTAAATACTGTGAATCCTTATTTAGAAGGAATACAACAAAGACAAGGATTGTATGCATTTAGAGTGGTGATGGATGAAAGTAATAACACACCAGATGTAATCGACAGAAATATATTGGCTGGACAGATTTTCTTACAACCAACTAAAACTGCAGAATTCATCGTGTTAGATTTCAATATCTTACCAACTGGAGCATCTTTTACGGCATAATTAAATTAAAATAAAAAAACCTTATATTTATTAATATAAAAGGAGAAAAACAACATGGCAGAAGTATTAGAATTTAACGATATGTTTTATACCAATTTCGAACCAAAGATGAAAAATCGTTTCATCATGGAAATCGATGGTATTCCTTCATATTTAATAAAAACAGCAAATAGACCTTCAATTCAGTTTGAAACTATTACCCTAGACCACATTAACGTTAAACGTAAATTAAAAGGTAAGGGAGAATGGCAAGATGTAGAGATTACATTATTTGACCCAATCGTTCCAAGTGGAGCTCAATCAGTAATGGAATGGGTGAGAACATCACATGAATCTATTACAGGTAGAGATGGATATGCAGATTTCTATAAGAAAGATGTACAAATATATCTATTAGGACCAGTTGGTGATAAGATTGAACAATGGACTCTTAAAGGTGCATTTATCAACAATGCAGTGTTTAATGATTTAGATTGGAGTTCAAATGACCCAGCAGAAATCACATTGACATTATCTTATGATTACGCTATCTTAGAATTCTAATAAGAATTAAAAATATATTTACTGAAAAGGTTCTCTTTGTGAGAACCTTTTTTTTTCTCATTTTTCAAAAGTTATATATTTATATACGAACAAAATAAACAAAGTTATGGCAAAATTCGATTTTCCAACGGAAGTAATAGATCTTCCATCACAGGGTAAACTTTATCCTGAATCTAGTCCTTTATCAAAGGGTTCAATTGAAATAAAGTATATGACGGCTAAAGAAGAAGATATATTAGCCTCACAAAATTTAATAAAAAAAGGTGTTGTACTTGATAAATTATTTGAATCAGTTGTTGTTGGTACTGGTGTAAATGTTAATGATATATTCATTGGTGATAAGAATGCAATTCTTTTAGCAACTCGTATCTTAGGATATGGAAAAGATTATCATGTAGAAGTGAATGACCCATTTACTGGAGAAACACAAAAAGTAAACATAGACCTTTCAGCAGTACAGATTAAAGAAATTGATGTAGATGCACTAAATTCAGAAAACAGATATGAATTTGATTTGCCACTTGGTAAGAAAAAAATCATATTTAGATTATTAACACATAAGGATGAAATTGATATTAATGCTGAAGTACAAGCACTTAATAGATTAACTAAAGGTGATAATATATCTCAAGATGTATCAACTCGTTTACGATATATGATACAAGAGGTAGATGGTAATGAAGATAGAGGATTTATTAATAATTATGTAAAGAACAGTTTACTTGCAAGAGATTCCAGAGCTCTTAGAAAGTATGTTCAAACATTCACTCCAGATTTAGAATTGAAATTCAATTTTGTATCTGATATTACTGGTGAACAGGAGGCACTAGATATCCCCTTCGGGGTTGGGTTTTTTTACCCTTCCGAGTAACTACTCTGCACAACTACATTCTCAGATTTGGGAAATGGTTAACTATGGTAATGGATTTACTTGGTCAGAAGTTTACTTCATGCCAATTCATTGGAGAAACTTCTATTTCAAGAAGTTATTAGATGCCAAGAAAAAAGAAAAAGAAGAACACGATAAGTCTTCCAAGAAAAAGGGAGGACGAAGTCCAAATGTAAGAGTGAAGAAGTAAAATTCTTCACTTTTTTTTTGTCGTATATTTATATAAGAACAAATATATAGGATTAACAACATGGCTAAAAAAGAAATCAACGAAGGATTGTTTGGAGCAGCTAAAAAGTTTTCTGATGCATTTTTTGATGGATTGAAAACAAACTCAACAAATATTGCTTTAAAGAAAGCTAAACAAAAAGGATTCCCACCTGAAATACAAAAACAAATGGATAGAGTTAATAAGGAATCTGAAAAATTAAGAAGTCAACTTAAGGGTTATACACATAAAGTAAGATAAGGATTATAAATGGCAGCAGATAGATTAAAAGCTTTACAAGCTATTGAAAAAGCTCAAATACGATATCAGAAATTACTTGATCAACAAGAAAAATCTGGTAATGACTATACTGTGTCATTAAATAAACAAAACGAAAAAATTAAAAAACTTGCAAGTGGACTTAAGGAGATTAACAATGGTAATCAAAAGTTCATAGGTGAATTAGAAAAAGGAACACAATCAATCGCATCTCATTTTAAAGATTTTAGTACAGCACAGATGGAATCTGTAACTGCTACTAAATCAATGGGTAGCTTAAATGAAGCACAACAAAGTGCAATTTCAACTATACTTGAAGACACACGAAGTTTATCAGAATTAAATTCAGATGATGTAGAGCAAGTATTGGCAAAAACCGAATCACTAAAAGAACAAATAGATATAGCTGCAGCTATTTTGGGTAAAGACTCGGAAATAGTTGCAAGTATGGAAAGGCAATTAGGATTAGCAACAGATATTACTAAAATGTCTAAAAAGGAAAAGGACACCTTATCTAATCAAATTTCTGCATTTGATACACTTAATAATATATCGGGTGGGTTTCTGAAAACACTTGAGGATGTATTTCAAAGTACATCAGCAATAGTAGGCTCTATAATTATTGGAATTGGAAAAGTAGCGGGTGTACTTGGTAAGACAACTCGTGAAATGGGTGGTTTTGTTGGTGGTTTAACTGGAGCAACATCCCAGGTATCTTTATTATCAACCATATTTCCACAAGCACTTGATACTGCTAAAGGATTATCGGCTGAATTTGGTGGGTTAAGTGATTTATCATTTCAAACTCAACTTAACACTAACCTCATGGCAACGAACATGGGTATTAGTGGAACTGAAGCGGCCGCATTAACTGGTAACTTTGCAAGATTAAACGGTGGTAGTGTAGAAACGGCACAAAACTTAGCAGAATCTACAAAACAATTAGCTATCGCAAATGGATTAATGCCATCTCAAGTAATGGCAGATGTTGCTGGTTCTGCAAAAGCATTCGCAGAATATGGTTCAGATGGAGGAAAGAATATAGGAATAGCCGCAGTTGCAGCAGGGAAACTTGGTGTTAATATGGCTACAATGACCGGTGTTACAGATTCTCTATTAGATTTCGAATCATCTATTACTAAGGAATTAGAATTAGGTGCAATGTTAGGTAAGAATATAAATCTTGGTAAAGCAAGACAATTAGCATATGAAGGTAAGATAGGAGCATCTGTAAAAGAAGCTCTGAAAGAAATGGGTGGTATTGAATCGTTTAATAAGATGGATATCTACCAAAAAAGAGCCGCAGCTGCTGCATTAGGTGTATCAACTGAAGAATTACAGAAGATGGCTACCAACATGGATAAGTTGAATGATGATGGTACAATGCAGTTATCTACATTCGAATCTCTGAACCAAACTATGAAAGCACTTGCAAGTGGACCAGCGGCAACTTTTCTCCAAACATTAGGTGGGGGAGTTATCGCAATAGGTCAAATGGGTGAAGGATTTACTACATTAGGAAAAATGTTTCCGAATTCAGCAAAAGCCTTAGGTGGTATGTGGGATAAGATGAAAGGTATTGCAGGTTCTACATGGGAATGGGTAAAGGGATTATTTAAGGCAAAAGCAATAGAAAAAGCCACAGAAAGTGGAGGTATAGCTAAAGATGTAGGTGGTTCTATTGCAGATAAGGGTAAAGATTTAGTAACAGATAAAATAACGGATTCTGCTAAAGATAAGGGAACGGATTTAGTAACAGATAAAATAACGGATGTTAAAGTTCCTGATGCACCTGCAGTAGCATCTGGTCCATCAATGGGTGATAAACTTAAAGATTTAGCCGGTGGTTTAAAAGAAATGGGTAATGCGAAAGTATTATTTGGAGCTTTAAACTTAATACCAACAGGAATAGGATTCTTATTTATGACTGCTGGTATTCCTGGTATGATGGGAACTGGATCATTTGGAGCTGCAGCAGGAACTGGTTTAGTTTCATTAGGATTAGGATTAACTGCAATGGGAACTGGAGCAGTTTCCCTTGGAGCGTTAAACTTGGCACTTGCAGGAGCAGGATTTTTGTTAATGACACCAGGTATAATAGGAATGGCAGGAGTTGCTTTACTTGGAGTAGCAGCAGGAGCAGGATTAACTGCATTAGGAGTAGGATTATCAGCATTTGGAATGACCGCACCAGTTGCATTGGTTGGAATTGGTTTATTAGCATTATTGGGATTAGCAATGATTCCATTTGGATACGCACTTTCATTAATAACACCACTAGTAGAATCATTTGGAAACATTATAATAGGTGTATTGGCAGCAGTACCTCCAATAATTACTGCAATTGCAGCTGGAATGGTTTCTATGTTAGGAGCTATAACTTTAGAAAAAGCATTAGCAGTTAGTATGTTGGGATTATCATTTTTAACTTTAGCTGGTTCGTTACTCGCATTATCTATTGCAAGTTTATTCGCATTACCTGCTTTAATGGGATTAGCATTTATTGTTCCGTTATTAGGTGCTGGATTTAATCTATTAGGAATGGGTATGCAATCAGTAGGTTTGGGATTATCTAGTATAATGACATCATTAGGTGGTTTAGTTGGAATTATCGGACCAGTAACTATGTTATCACTTGCACTATTAGGATTATCAGGTGCACTAATGGGATTAGGATTATCAATGGCCTTTTTAGGATTTGCCGGATTACCTGGAATGTTAATGTTGGCAGGAATTGCAGCAATATCTGCACCAATTATAAAATTAGCTGGATTGTTTGGTGTTGGTGGTGAAGGAGGAGATTCTGAAACATCATCATTAGAAGAAGGTTCATTAAGTGAATATGAAACAAATATGTTAGCTAAAATGGATCAACTAATACAAGCAACATCATCACAAAGAGATATTTACTTAGATAAAGATAAAGTTACCAATGTAGTTATGGACCGAGGTGAACGAAGTGCTGTAAACAAGTTCTCATTAAATAAAGCTTAAATATTATGCCGAGTATATTAGAATTATTTCATAGTAGTGGATTAAAAGAATCAGTTAAGGCTGATACGGAAACTCTTGTCGAACAAGAAACAAGTGGAATTCGTATTAAATCACTTGTTGAGTTAAACAACCCACTTATCTATGGTAACGAAGCCACACGTATTGCAAATCGTTCAACATCTGATGTTGAGGAAATGACAACTTCTAATGGGGGTAGTGGCACTGATGGTGGTTTAATAGGAAAAGGACTTTCAAAACTTGGTATTGATGGTGGTATAAGTGGACTTAGAGATAAGGTAAATTCCAAATTAGGAATCCCTACAAATGCAATACCAACTCGATTACTAGGTAAGGAAGGATTTACAGATTTAAAATCTACTGATCCTGTTACATTGGATACATATGGTGATAATGGAACTGAAATTGGTAAATTTCTAAAACAAACAGGAGGAGGAAACCCAAAAACAATTGGTAAACAAGCTCTTGGAAAAGGAATAGGAGTTGCAAAGGATGTTCTAAGAGGAGCTTTATTTGGTGAAGGTGCAGAAGAAGCAACTAATGGGACAAACTTAGAATACGCAGTAGAATTTACTGATAATACAAACAAATATACTGAAGTAAAAAAAACACAAAGATTAGTATCACCTGATGGTGCACAAAAAGATTTAGAAAAAAATTCAAAACTAGGAGGAGTAAAATTACAATCAGTATCACCTATATATGGTTTAAAAAGAAAAGAAGAAGATAGAAGAGGATGGTTGCAAGGGCGTGAATACGGAATGAACTCACTTGAGAATAGTAGATATTCTCCTGCTGAACCTAAAAGATCAATCGTAAAAGATGTGGACAAAGATGGTAATCCTACTAATTACTTTGCAGAAACGAAAATGGAATCGGAATATCGTTTGACAAATGGTGATGGATTAAATACAATATCACCAGCAGATGATTTTACAATGGAAGATAATGCTTTCATGAAAGTTGGTGAAGAGGTATATAGAGATTTCGTTCCATTGTGGTTTAAAAAAATAGGTGCTACAAAACCACTTGTATTTAGAGCAATCATTAGTGGATTAACAGAAACATCAACTCCATCATGGAGCGGAAATAAATTTATAGGTAATCCATATTCATTTTATACGTATAGTGGTGTTGAAAGAAGTGTATCTTTCAATATTAAATTAATGGCATCATCTCCAATTGAATTAAACGTTATATGGGAGAGATTAAAAGTATTAACATCATACACTTATCCAACAATTTACAAAGGATTATCAAATCCACCTATTATAGAATTTAGACTGGGTTCTATGTATGTAGATAGAGTTGCTTATGTAGATTCATTAACTTATACAATACCTGATGAATCAAATTGGGAAACTGATGGTAATATTGGGTATCTACCAAAAACGATAGATGTTGCACTTTCTATGAAGTTTATAGAATCTGGAGGAGCAGAAGATAGATTATATGATATGGATATATCTAAAGCAGCTGCTAAAACAATTAACGATGCAAGAAAAGATGAAGTAGATGCTATAAATGAAGAAGCAAAAACCAGAGGTGGTAAAGCTGTTGCAGTACCTCAAAAAGTAACAGAGAAAAAACAATCTTCTGTTACTGTATTAAAAGGAAAAGGAAGTTCAGCATTCGGAAAAGCAAAAGATGTATTAAAAAGTCTTAAAGGAAAAGCTGATGATGTTACGACTACTCCAGCTGATAAAGAAGCATCTATTCCAGACCCAAAAGCTGGTCAATCTGCAATAGTTGAAAAACTTGATGGTAAAACTCCAATAGAGGCAATTAAGGAAAATCAATCAAATGGAATGAGTCCTAAACTTGCTAAATCAGTTGCAAATCTTTTATCAATGGGGTATGTGGAATGTTCACGTGATGACGTTCCTGCTAACCAAGTTCAATTTATTAGTGAAAAATATGGACCTTCTAAATTTTTCAAGAAAACTGAACGGAATGGTAGTTGGGAAATTCAACAAGCAGTATCTAACTTCTCCCTCACTATCCGAGTTGCAGGTGGGAGGTTTTAAGATTAATAATTAAAAATTATGGGAAGATATAATAGTAGTAAAACACAGAAATTAAACGATGGTAGACAAGTTCTACGATCTAAAATCTATCCTAATATACCTAAAAGGGATAATGATATTCATATTGTAACCCAACAAGGAGATAGATTGGATTCTCTTGCAAATCAATTTTATGATGATTCATCTTTATGGTGGATTATTGCAACTGCCAATAATATACATGATTCAGGATTCTCAGTAGCACCAGGAACAATACTAAGAGTACCTGTTGATTATCTTGGAATTACGCAAAATTTTAATAAATAAATAAAACAAAGTTATGTTTCCACAACTAAGTAACATTGATTCACGAATTTGGAACTCGATACAGGATAAAACGGGTAAGAATCTTCGCGCTTCACAAACAATGCCATGGGTTCGAGTAACATCTACTATGGGTAATTGGTTGAGTATGGAATCTTGTGCTGAAAAGGGAGAATCATTTGCACAAAAATACGGTAATACTAAACGAAGTGGTAGGTTGGGTATAACTAATGATGCAGATGGAAATAAAGATATTTATGGTAAAGAATCTACTGATAGAGCTCTTAGACCTTCCCCTGTAATAAATTCAATTTCGGTAACTCAAGGAACTGAGGGATTAAGTAAAAAAACATCATTTACAATTATATGCTATTCATTAGGACAGGCAGATGTAGTTATGAAATACTTCTTAGAACCAGGAAATATGGTTTTAGTAGAATGGGGTGAAAACACAAGGAAATCTGTTGCTCAAAAAGTAAAACTTGATGCTTGTTCAGTTGCAGTTTTGGCTGGACATAAAGTTCTTCAAAAAAAGAGAATGGATGCTGGTGATATGGCTATGCACACAAATGAATACAGACCTGATGATGGTGCTACTCCAATGAATGGAGGACAATATGATGCGGTACTTGGTTATATAACAGGAGGAGGAATGAAGTATGGTGATAATGAATCATATGAAATTCAAGTTGAATTATCATCAGTAGGTGAATTACCTGCATATTTACAACATCATAAGGATGTTAGTGGAAAGGATGTCAAAGACAGTGCATTAACTTTTCAAGAAGGAGAATTAGAAAAAGAACATCCTAAATTTCCAAAAGGATATAAATTATTTATGCAAATGTTTAATGATTTGCCTTCTAATAAAAGACACAAAGAAGTAAAAAATTTGAAGAACCAAGATTGGGCTCTCGATGCATCAAATTTCATAAATTTTGACAAAACAATGCGTGAAAATTTACTTGAGCAAATAGGTGAAGGATCCAAATTATCAGGAATGGGTAAGAATGATCAAGGAGATGATATTGAAATAATGACAGATATGCCACTATTTAGTGATAAGCGATTTTTAAAAGTTTCACTTGCATTTACAATATTGGATACACAATCAGCCGCCTTTCAAGCAAATTCATTGGGTAATTGTGGTGTTAAACCAGCATCAATGAATATTTCTTGGAAAAATACAATACTAAGAGCCCATAAAAATATATTTTCTGCCGATTCTGAATATTTACATATTCCAAATAAATATTCTCCAGATTGGGATTTGAAAAAAGTTCTTGCTACAACCAAGGGAGTAGTAGAGATACTACCACCTAAAGAAAGATTTGGAGATCCTGATAAGAATGGAAGATTGACTTTGGATACCAATGAACCAGGTATTGCTATTGATACTCACCCACATGGAGAAGCTGCAGATGACCCAAAATTAAATTATTTTCCCCGTCATGATAACTGTTTGTTTTTTGACCAACAATTTCATGATAAATGTGTAGAACCAACTGAATTCGATGCATATGAATGGGGATTCTTACGAGATTTATATATTAATTTTGATTTCTTCTGTGATGTAATGCAAAAAACAGGACTTGTTACTAAAGATGTATATTATGATTTATTAAATGGTATATCATCTGCAGTTAATTTAAATTGGGAGTTTCAAATAATACAAACTAAATGGAAAGTACCAATTTATCATCCAGATTATAATTCAACAGAAGATAAATTTGTAAAATACATTCAGAGTACGGAAACCGATTTAAAACCACAAACAACAGGTGATAATGAACTACAAGTAGTATGTTTAGCATCAACTGGAGATCCTACTAAGCTTGTTTCAAAAGGAATTGGATTAGCTAAATTCAAATCAAGAGGGTCTGAAACTCCATTTTTATCATGTGATTTTACTATGGATATTCCTGGAGCAATGAAAGGTATGATAGTTGCAAAAGGACAATCAGGAACATCATCCCCAAATATGAACCCTGAGGCAAAAGAACAACATGATGAAAGCAGTGAAAAATCAGAAGGTTTATTTTCAAATGAAGCAGATTCTGTAAAATTGATATTAAATCCAATTACTATTGCAAAATCAAAAGAACAGGCAGAAGCAGATAAGAAAGCAGAAGAAGAAAGAATAGAAGCAGAAAAGGGATGGATAGAAAAGACAACAGACTCAGCAAGTAGTAAATGGTCAGCTTTCGCTCAATTTGTAGGAATAGAAGATACTGAGGAGGAAATTGCACTTGCAGCACAAGCTAAATCCAATATTGAATTCTTTTTAAAAAATGTACTGGTAGTACCTGCAATTCAAGGACTTGCTGAGGGTGAATCTGATGATATTGTAAAAAATTGGCATGATTGGGGTAGTAGTTCTACCGTAGATATTAATAGTTTTATTCTTGCTGGTGGGTGGAATGATTCGAGTTTATTAAAAAGAATACAAAGATATAATACACAGAAATACGTAAAAGAAGGTGGAAAAGTAGTTGTTTCTGGAGGAGGACAGGATTCTAAAACAAATGTACCACTATTACCAATTAAATTTAATTTTACTATACATGGAGTATCTGGTCTTCAAGTGGGAAATACCTTTTCAATACCTGATTTACCTGGTAAAAGCTATAGTAAGAAAATTTTTCAAATCACTTCGATAGAACATAGTATTTCACAAGATTTATGGACTACTTCGGTTGAGGGTAGTATGCGAAATTTAGATGTAGGTAGTGGTACAATAAAAAAATTTAATGATAGGTAATAAAACAAGATAATGAATATTGACAGATATAAACAACTAAGTAAATCTTCTTATATTAATAATAGTAAGAAGATTGAGACATCTATTCCTCTACCAAAAGATGTAGATTATAAACGTGGGTACATCAATAGATATTTTATTCAGAAAGTTAACGATAAGGGTTCTCCTATATATGAATTAAATTCTACTACTTTTCAATCTTATAAAAACAAAGCACAATTTAGTTCTGTTTCATTGAAATGGAGAATAGTTGGACCAACACTTCCACAATACGATTCTAAAGGTGTTGTAATTGATAAGCCAGTTTCAGATTCAAATAGAATAGCTATACAATTGGTAGCTCATACGATACCAAACTTAAAATTATATTTACCAAATTTATTACAATTTTATAAAAAGTAATATATATAGATATAGAAACTAAATACGTTATATGAGTCACTTATCGCTTACAGAAAAACAACAATTACAATTTGATTGGAGATATAAAGGAGTATCTATCCTAAACTTACTAACAGAATCCGAAACTAATTCTATTTCAAGTGAGTTAGAAAGAATCCGAGTTAAAAGACAAAAAAACGATGTAAATGGAGAGTGGGGAGATTATGACCCTTATATGTACCCACATAAAGAATCTAAAGTTCTTGATGGGTTAATGAAACACCCTAAAGTAATAGAAGCTTGTGAATTTTTAATGGATTCTAAAATATTAGGTGTTCAAACTTGGGCATACTTTAAACCACCAGGTCAATTAGGTAGAGATATGCACCAAAACATATTTTACACACAATGTAATACTAACGAAATAATAAATGTTTCAGTTGCTCTTGATAATGCAGACCCTCAGAATGGTTCTGTTTGGTATTTAGAAGGTTCTCATCGTTTAGGTAAATTACCTATTGAAATCGATGAAGAAAGAGTAGGTTCAAACCCCAAAAATTGGAGAAGTGAAAGAGGTAAAGCATGTGTATTACCAACTGACCATAATTTTCCACATATAGATGGATATCTTAGAAAAGGACAAGTAGCATTACTACATTCAAATGTAATACATGGTTCAGAAAAAAATACATCTGATAGATTCCGAAAAGCATTCTTAACTGGTTACATAAAAGAAGGAGCTAAGTTTGCAGCTGGTGCACAAATGAATAGAAAACCTATTGATGTAGGTTCTGCAAAACTTCCCATACAATAAACCAAATATTTTAATATTTTTTAAAAATAAGTGATAAAAAGCTTGTGCGTCTCATATATTTTTCGTATATTTACTATGTAGTTTGGAGAGAGGGAGAGAAACCACCCCAACTACATTAAACCTTAAAAAACCTTAAATTATGAATTATTTAGTACAACCACAATCACTTATTGAGAAAGCAATAAGAATCCCATCATTCGCTAGTATGTTCTCAAAAGAACAAATCCAATTTTCCGAATTAGTAGATATCTCTATTCAAATCGTTGAAGAGTGGAGTTCTGATTGGGAAGAAGGACATGGATTCGGTTCTTCTGATGGAACTTATATGTTGAAAGACTTTATGGATACAGTTATTAGTAACTTCACTAATAGTATTTACAACAAAAGTGGATATCAAACAGTATTCAATCCAACTTTATCAGTAGAATACAAATATTCTGAATCAGAATTAGTATCATTTGAAGATGATGGACAATTTTAAAATAAATGAGAAAAAGCTTGTTTAATCCAATAATAAGTCGTATATTACATATGTAATACAGAGAGAGATATTACACTAAACCTTTAAAACATAAAACATGAGTAAATTAAAAAAGTTAAAATTTTCAATCAACAAAAACGAGTTCACATTACCTCTTGATTCTTATAGAGAACAAACATGGGGTGGTAGTCTTGAGAAGTACATCCACATGAGTGCTAAGAATTCAGCTACCGTAATCAAACAATTTGTAAAACAAAACTTTCCTGACCTTAAGGTGTGGGCTGTGAGTGATACATATAGTGGTGGTTCTTCTACTAGAATATATGTGTGTAATGAAGATGGGAGTTCTATCCCAACAGAAGATTATAAGAGAATCGAACAATGGAAGTGGATACTAAGTGGAGGTTCTTTCAATGGTATGGAAGATATCTACGAGTATAGAGAAGATGAGTTAACTACCGATAATGGAATGGCATTGAAATACTTTCCTTCTTACATATTCATCGATAACAAACCTAAATGGGGAACTGTTGAATATTGGTTAAATGAGTATAACACTTACATGGATAATTTCACAGAAGATAACTATAAAGTAATGAGAGCAGCAATTGAAAAAGCTGGTTCATTCTTAGAGTATAACAAAACTTACATGACTCCGAGTGAGTATAAGAAATGTGAAGTAAGATTTTCTGATTGGAGTAACCCTTTATAATATGAAGAAAGAACAAAACGAAAACGAATTGGAATATGTTTCTATATTTCATTTCTACGAACAATTAAACAAATAAAGGTTATGGTGGGAGTACAAAAATACACTTGTGGAGCTGGAGATGGGATGTTTGATGATGATAATGGGAGTTGGGTAGAAGTGAAAGAATATAACAGGTTAAACGAATATTTAGAAGAGTTATATGAATTGGCTTACAATAATTGTAGGGGATTGGCTCATGATGAATTAAATGAAATTGTAAAGAAATACGAATAATAAACCTTTAAAACTTAAAATATGAATTGTACAGTAAAAGTAATGGCTCAGTATCACGAAAACTATTCAGATACAGATACTCCTTATTGGAAACCAAAAGGTGGACAGGAATTCCAAATCGTAATAGATTCGGATGTGGTGATGTATTCAAATGATTTAGTAAAACATCTAATGGAGATAGTATCAGCTCAGTCTGATGAACATAATAAGTATTCTTATTTAGAACATGATGTTGAATTTATCAAACCAGTAGTATTGGATAGTAAAGTGTTGTTAAACTTAATTAGAAAGGAAGCAGCATGAGAATAGATTTTAGAATATTAAAAAATATAGAAGAGTGGTATGGTTCGGATGATTTCGAAGTAGGTGATGTTAATGAAAAAGAAGCAATATCTATTCGTTTCGGATATTGGAGTTCAGTTGAACTCACAGAATTACAACAATTACTTCCACATTATTTAAAAGTAATAGAAAATGAAGTAGATGAGGATGAAGATACAGGTGTTCTTTACAACTATATAATTAAAAGAGTTTATGAGTAAAGATGAAAAAAGATATGTAGTAACAGTAGATATGTACGTTTATGGTGAGGATGATTACATGGCTCGTAAAAATACATATAAGATGTTAGATAAGATTGATAAAAAGTATCCAAATGCAAGACCATTAGTTACAGAATTGGGTGAACAACCATTCGCAACTATGAGTTATAGAAAATTAGATGACCATAGTAAACCAATCCCTAAAGTAAAAGATAAACCTTTACCTTTTTAAAATTATGAAGAAAGAAGAACAAGAGTTAGAATATGTTTCAATATTTCATTTCTACGAACAATTAAATAATAAATAAAAAATAATTAGGATATTACAAATAAATTTTGTATATTAGTACTATTATGAATAAAACAGAATTAAAACAACAAGATGGAATGTATTATGTAGGACACTTAATCGATATCGATGGAAGTGGTTATGTAGATGAAGAATCTGCAGAACTAATCCTATTAGAACATAATGCAGGAGTAAGATGAAACCAAAGTTTAAACTTATAACAAGAGCGGGTATCTATGAAACAGATACTTTCTTTCAATTAGTAGTAGAAGTACTTAAACATAGGTTTTGGCATCTACGAACACATGGAAAATGGATGGATTAACATATGATTATAGTAGAAACTAATAAAGAGAAAGAACAATTTCTCGAATATTGGAATAACGAAGAATCTAAGATTATTCCGATTTGGGAAGATTTGGATAGACATCCTATGAATAATGGGTTGTCATTTTTGTATGTCCGATTTCGTGATGAAGAAACCGATGATGGTTATGTTCCTATTGATTTTATACTTCCATTCAACCATAATGATTGTGAAAAGCTAGAAATAAATTTATCAACCTCGAATCAAGATAAATGGATTTGGGATAAAAAAGGATTCCTTCAAACGGATATTAAGATAAAAAACATAAAAGATGTGCAAACTTCTTTATTCTTTGAGAAATTCCAATTATATGATTTACAATCAAAATTAGAACCTCTAACGAACTTTCACTATCGAATGGGGTTACGTGATGACTTGGGTACTACTCTTCCTATAATGAAGTGGGGTGAGGTACTACGAGGTATTGTTGGTGAATGGGAAGTAGAACATACAAATCTTTGGGTGGATGAAACGATGATTCCTCTTCTTTCAGATATCGAGAGAAAAGGGATTAATGTCGATAGGAAAAAATTTATTGATAGATGGTCTTCCAATGATAAACAACTTAAAGGAGATAATGTGTA
>Ga0209830_10001530_pt1 | contig 20262 bp, 19 predicted proteins | sample ArcticOcean_MG_C_12_FD_187439 | JGI IMG/M metagenome (GOLD analysis project Ga0209830, IMG submission 187439) | Marine microbial communities from western Arctic Ocean - ArcticOcean_MG_CB8_130 (SPAdes) (version 2) | ecosystem: Environmental > Aquatic > Marine > Oceanic | place: Arctic Ocean...
CATTTACAAATGTTTTGAAAATTAAAGTTAAATAAATAATTACAATTATTATTGAAGAGAATATTATTACTGTACGAATAGGGTACACTGGAAACTCGATTGCTCCTATTCCTTGGTACTCTCCAATTTCCCAACCTTTAATCATATCAGTCCACCCACCTATCGCAATTCCTGTAAACAAGAGTGCACCAATAATATATGATAATGAGTTTATAATTTTTTTACCTCTTTCTTGAAAAAAATCAAAAATAAGAGTTGTCCTAAGCATTGACCCAGAAGCTATTGCAAACGGAACTTGGAGGAAAACTATAGCAGGAACAGAGTTTTGAACAATTTGATCAGCACCTAAGAAAAGTCCAAAGTTTCTAAATGTTACTTCAGCAAATATTGTTAAAGCGACAATAATTAGCCAAATAGCAGCTATGGATTGAAGTAATTCTGGTGTTTTTTTTAACAATTTTAACAAAGTAACCCCCATTACTTTTTTTTAATTTTAGACATAGAATTTTAATTTGATCAAGCATATAAAAATATATTTATTAATTAATTAAATTTACTTTCTCATTTAATTTTTTGCCTATACTTTTAATTTCATTACATATTTTTTTACTAAATAAATCAGCCACAGGACTTAATTCTCTGCTAGCTGAAGTTATTATCACATAGTCTGTGATTAAATAAGGTGATATTAATGGAGACAAAGTTCTTGTTTCTCCAGACAAATCTAAATCACATAGAGCTGCAGGGAGAATGGCGCACCAATCACTGGACGCCACCATTTCTAATGTGCCTATCATTCCATCCATTTCAAGCATTTTTGATATTTTGATATTATGTGTAGCAAAGTATTGATTAATTGCTATTCTCCTTGAATTATCAGGCCCAGGCACAATGATTTTTAGATTTCTTACGCTTGATAAATCTATAGGTTCAAGATGCTTGAATTTAGATTTTTTTGACGTCACAAGTAAGTTTATATCACTAGAAACAAATTCTACATTTAGTCCAAGTGGATTCTTAACTGAAGGAACAATGGCAAATTCTAATTTATTTGAACGAACCATTTCTTCTAAAACCCCCGAATAAGCTTCAGTTATTTTTATATCTACTTTTGGATGTTCAGATAAAAATTTAGATAAAGTTTTAGGTAATGCTGATCTTGTAAAGGTAGGCATCAATCCACAATTAAAACTTCCAGTAAGCTCAGTTGAATCTGATTTGACATCAATAAGTGCTTTTTCCATAAGCCTAAGAATATCTAATGAGTAATTATAAAAGCTAATGCCACTATCAGTTAATACCATTTTACCCGGTATTCTATTAATCAGTTGTTTTCCAATACTGATTTCTAGATTCTGAACTAGCATTGACATTCCAGATTGAGTAGCATTTAACCTTTCAGCAGCTAAGCTAAAGGATTTTTCTTCTACAACAGCTACAAAAGCTTTTAGTTGCTTTATTGATACGCTCATATATAAAACCAATTATCATAAAATATGATAGAATTCATCTTAATTAATAATTACTTATAATACATAAAAAATGTTAAAAAAAAATGTTTTATTATTTAATTAAGATAATTTAATTATTGAACACAGGAAAAGTAAGTTATGACTGGTCAAAACGATAATATTGTTCATGATTTGAAAATTAAAAATAAAGAAGTTGATACAAAGTTACTTCGCAATAATTTCGGTTTGTTTTCAACAGGAGTGACTGTTGTTACTACTATTGACAAAAATGATATCCCAATTGGAATGACAGTTAATAGCTTTGCTTCAGTATCTTTAAATCCTCCTCTTGTTTTATGGAGTATTGATAAAAATCAACCTACTTATGATAGTTTTTTAAATTCAAATGGTTACGCTGTTAATATTTTAAGTAAAGATCAAATTGATTTATGTTACAAATTTTCTAATCCATCAGAAGATAAATTCAAAGATATAGAATGGGAGATTAGTGGAAATGGATTTCCTATAATTATGAATTGTTTAGCTTGGTTTGATTGTTTGTCTTGGGCTAATTATCCAGGAGGTGATCATCAAATATTAGTTGGTAGAGTTGATGCATACGGTAAAAATGAAAATAACCCTCTTACTTTTTGGAATGGAAATATAATTTAATATGGAATTTTAAACTAAAAGCTAATATATATATTATGTAATTATTAATGTTTATGAGGTTATAATGGCGAAGTGGTTAAAAAAAGGTAAATCAAAGATCGAGATACAAGAAGCTGATTCAAAAGTAAGATTAACTGTTGAAGAAATATTATCTGATGTTTCTAAAAGAGGAGATGAAGCCGTTAGAGAATTGTCAAAAAAATTTGATAATTATGAACCAGAAAATTTTATATTAACTGAGCAACAAATTGAAAATGCAATAAGTCAAGTTTCTAAAAGAGATATTGAAGATATAAAATTTGCTCAGACTCAAGTTAGAAATTTTGCTAAAAAACAATTAGAATGTATTAAAGATTTAGAAGTTGAAACCCTACCTGGTGTAATTCTAGGGCATAAAAATATACCTATGAACGCTGTTGGTTGTTATGTCCCTGGTGGAAAATACCCAATGGTTGCTTCTGCGCATATGTCTGTGCTTACTGCTAAAGTTGCGGGTGTTAAAAACATAACAGCTTCAGCTCCTCCTCAAGGTGGAAAACCACATCCAGCAATAGTAACCGCTATGCATCTAGCTGGTGCAGATAAAATTCTTTGTCTTGGGGGAATACAAGCCGTTGCAGCTATGGCTATAGGTACAGAGACTATTTCTGGAGTTGATATGCTAGTTGGTCCTGGAAATATGTTTGTAGCTGAAGCCAAAAGACAGCTGTTCGGACGTGTGGGTATTGATCTTTTTGCAGGTCCAACTGAAACTTTAGTAATTGCAGACAATTCGTCTGACCCTGAAATATGTGCAGTTGATTTACTCGGTCAAGCAGAACATGGTCTCAATAGTCCAGCAATTTTATTAACTAACTCAGAAGACCTTGCTATCAAAACGATCGAAGAAATTGATAGGCAGTTAAAAATACTTCCTACTGCTGAGATAGCAAGTGTTTCATGGTCAGATTACGGGCAAGTCATATTATGTGAGACAATTGATGAAATGGTATCAGTGGCTAATAATCTTGCATTTGAACATGTTCAAGTAATGACAGAAGATCCAGATTATTTTTTAAAGAATATGACAAATTATGGTGCTTTATTTTTAGGCTCTAGGACAAACGTTGCTTTTGGGGATAAAGTAATAGGAACCAATCATACTCTACCTACAAAAACAGCTTCCAGATATACTGGAGGCTTGTGGGTTGGTAAATTTTTAAAAACTTGTACTTACCAAAAGATACTAACTGATGAAGCTTCTGCAATGGTTGGTGAATATTGTTCAAGGCTTTGTGCTCTTGAAGGTTTTGCCGGCCATGGTGAACAAGCTAATATAAGGATAAGAAGATTTGGTGGAAGAAACATTAAACCATATTCATCTGCAGAATAGGAGAGGCAATGAAATATCCAAAATTACCAAGTTTTAGACTAGATGGAAAAAATGCACTTATTACAGGTGCAGGTAGAGGAATTGGAATGGGGGCATCCATAGCATTAGCAGAATCTGGAGCTAATGTAACTCTTGTTTCAAGAACTGAAAATGAATTAAAGGAATTAACTGAACACATAAAATCTTTTGGTTATAATGCAATATATAAAGTTTTAGATGTAAATAATGAAAATGAAGTTTTTAATTTAGTACAAAATTCAAATTCTTTTGATATTTTAATCAATAATGCAGGCACAAATAAACCTGCAAAACTAGTAGAAACAGACATTAATGATTTTGATCATGTTATGTCATTAAATGTTAGATCAGTAATGAACTTAACAAAGCATGTCGTTAAGAAAATGATAGATAATAATATAAAAGGATCAATAATTAATGTTTCTTCTCAGATGGGTCATGTTGGAGGGCCCAATAGAACAACTTATTGCGCAAGTAAATTTGCGATAGAAGGTTTTACAAAAGCTCTTGCAATTGAATTAGGTCCAAATGGAATTAGGGTTAATACAGTATGTCCTACTTTTATACAAACGCCAATGACAGAACCCTTTTTAAAAGATGAAGATTTTAAAAAAACAACTCTTGGAATGATACCACTTGGTAGATTAGGTGAAGTTAAAGATCTTATGGGGCCATTTGTTTTTCTTTCTTCTGAAGCATCATCATTAATGACAGGATCGAGTGTTTTAGTCGACGGAGGCTGGACAGCAAGATAGATCTGTTTTTATATTACTGGGAGGTTAATATTTTAAATTGTCTAATAAAGTTAATTGTGAATTAAAAATAAATGGTTCTTTACACAATGTAAAAATACCTGAAGATACCCCACTTTTATTTGTTTTAAGAAATAATTTAAACTTAAAAGGTACTAAATTAGGCTGTGGTTTAGAGCAATGTGGATCCTGTGCGGTATTAGTTGATGGAAAAAAAATACTTTCGTGTAGTCAATTAGCTGTTGAGTTTCAAGGAAAAGAAATTACCACTATAGAAGGCTTATCTTTAAACGAAAAACTTTCAATTATTCAAGAGATATTTGTTGAGTTTAATGCTGCTCAATGTGGATATTGTACCGCTGGTATTATTATGTCACTTACTTCTCTTTATAACGATACAAAAAATCCATCTAGAAAAGATATAATAAAGTCTCTAGAAGGCAATTTATGCCGCTGTGGATCTCATCAGTCAGTTTTAAAGGCTGTAGATAAAATTAATTCTACCTTGGTAAAAATGCAGGCGAAAGATTAAAATGGATCAATTATCATCTGGAGCTAGCATTCAAAATTATCATTTAGTTTCGAATTGGATTCATTTTAAGGATGATAGAGTTATTATTTTAACAGGAAAAGTTGATATTGGTCAGCACATAAGTACAACTTTAGCTTTTATTAGTTCAAAAGAACTTGATATTAATATGAATAAAATAGATGTTTTAAATTTAAAAACAGATATATCTCCTGATGAAGGCTTTACAGCAGGAAGTTTGTCAGTCACTCATTCAGGAACTGCATTAAAGACAGCTTCAATAACATTTAGAAATTCATTCATTGAATACGTTTGTTTAAAATATAATGTAAAATTAGACGATATAAAAATAGAAAATGGTATTGCAACAATTTTTGGAACCAATCTTTATTTTTCTTATTGGGATTTTGCACAATTAGATCAATTTAAAAAAATTAAGATACCTCCAATTATACCTAATCAATTAATAGAGGTAAATTTATCTATTGTATCTAAAATACAAACTAGATCAATAAATGACATTGTTACTGGAAAATATATATTTATTCATGATTTAGAATTTCCAAATATGTTGCATGCTAGAATAGTGAGGCCTCCAAATTATTTTGCCAAACTTAAAAATATAGATAAACAAGAAATATCCAGAATTGAAAATTCTAATATTAAAGTTCTTATTGAAGGTTCGTTTATTGCCGTTGTTGGCAATGATGAATATGAAGTAATTAAATCAGCAAATAGATTAAAGTTAGCTTGTGTTTGGGATTTTTCAAACGATTTGGTAACAAAAGATATTTCTGCACTACTCCTAAATAACGAAAAAGATAAGCTCCTCGTTAAATCTGGAGGTGAAGCTTTTCATGAAGTAATACCAGAAAAAAAAATATTTGATGATAGCAATTTTATTACACTAAGTAGTAATTATTCAAAACCATATATTATGCATGGATCTATAGGACCTTCCGCTGCATGCTGTTTATATAGTAAAAATAAATTTAAAATTTTTACACATAGCCAAGGCATATATCAAACAAGAATTGCTATTAGTGAAGCACTCGAAATAGAAGAAAATAATATTGAAATCAACTTTATGCCTGGATCAGGGTGTTATGGGCATAATGGAGCAGATGATGCAGCATTTGAAGCAGCTTTTATATCTAAATCATTTCCAGAAATATATGTTTTACTTAAATGGACTAGAGAAGATGAACATTGTTGGGAGCCCTATGGAAGTGCATCATTAAGTCAAATTACAGGAACATTAGATCTAAAAGGAAATATTATCTATTGGTCACATGAAACTTATGCAGATACATTTATGACAAGACCATCAAAAGGTGGTGCTAATAATTTTTTGTCATTAAAATATATCAAAAATAATTATGAGAATAAAAAACATATACCAAGAACTGGTGTTCATATGGGTATTCATAGGAACTTAGATCCTATATATAACTTTAATAATAAAAGACTGGTAAAAAATCTTGTTCATGACTTACCTTTAAGAACTTCAGCATTAAGGGGACTTGGAGCGTTTGGTAATATTTTTGCTATTGAATCTTTTTTGAATGAGCTCGCTGAAAAGGTAAATATTGACCCAATAAGTTTTAGATTAAATCACCTTGATGACAAAAGAGCCAAAGATGTTTTATTAGATTTAAAAGAACAGTTAGATAATAATCCTATAGAGGATAACAATGCTAGAGGCATTGCTTTTGCTAGATATAAAAATTCAGCTGCATATTGTGCAGTTGGTGTTGAAATTTATTTAACAGATGATGTTGAAATTAAATTAATTAATTCATGGATTTCTGTTGACGCTGGAGAGGTGGTTTATGAAGAAGGATTGAAATCTCAATTAGAAGGTGGTTTGATTCAAGCTGCCAGTTGGGTGATATATGAAAAAGTTGAATATGATAGTAAGACTGTTCTATCAAAAGATTGGGATAATTATAAAATTATTGGTTTTGATAATATTCCAAATATAAATGTAAGTGTTATTAATAGGAAGGGCTTTCCCTTTCTTGGTGTTGGTGAAGTTGTTGCTGGCCCAGTTAGTGCCGCAATATCAAATGCGCTATATGAATTGTTAGGTGTTAGACTTAAGAATTTACCTTTTACAAAAGATAATATCAAAAAAGAAATTTTAAATAGTTAATAAATAGATTGTTATAAATAATTAATAAAAGGAGTAGTCAATGAGAGTTAAAAAAAATGAAATTGGATTAGCTATTGTTGGATGTGGAACTATAGGACGTATAAGAGCAATAATGGCTAGAGATTATCCTGGCATTGGTTGGATAGGTTTGTGCGATATAAATGAAGAATTAGGTAAAAAATTAAAAGAAGACTGTAAAGCAGATTTTTTTACATCCAATTATAATGATTTATTAAAAAGAAGTGAAGTAACTGCAGTTATAATAGCAACTGATGAGAACCATCATTTTGGACCCACTATGGCTGCAATTGAAGCTAAAGCTTCTCTTTTTATAGAAAAACCACTTGCAACAGATTTAATTGAATCTAGAACAGTAATGAATGCAATTAAAAGTGCTAAAATTGATGCAGTTCTTGGTTATACGCAAAGATTTAGAAGGAGATTTTTGGCTGTTAAACAAAAACTTCAAGATAATGAGATAGGGGACGTAACTTCTGTTGTTACAAGAGCTTTCATGAATAGTATGGTTCCAATTGCAACTTTGAGAAGAACAAATGATAGAAAAAATCTTACTCCAATGGTTGTTTCAGGAACACATAGCCTTGATATGTCGCTATGGTTAATGGAAGGAAAAAAACCTAAAACTATTTACGCTCAATCTGTAGATAAAAAACTGCAAAGTTATGGTACAAAAGATGCTACATTTGGGATATTTACGATGACTGACAATTCAATTTTTAGTATGAATATTAGTTGGGGTTTACCCACTGTTTGGCCAGGTTCTGTATATGGCTTAGAAGTAGGTATAGTTGGTACCGAAGGTGTAATAGATATAGAAGACACTCATAGAGATGTTGTTCTTGCCTCTAACAAACCTCAAGGAGCTGGATATAGTCCATCAGGCTTTAACCCTGGTGTAGATAGGCATGTTGACTTCTTAACTTCTTATCCTCCAGGTGATATTTATAATAATCAATTATGGGGACCAATGAGAGAAGAAACCAATTCTTGGTTTCAAAGACTATACGTTGGTTCCGAAACTCCTCATGCAACTGCTTCGGATGGTCATAGAAATCTTGTAATGACAATGGCAATGGATGCTTCAAGTAAAATTCAAGAGAAGATAGAAATAAATGATGATATTGAAGAAGAAATTTTAAGAATTCAAAATATATAAAGGTTATTAGAATGAAAGCATTGGTTTTAAAAAATGCAAACTCTGTATTTTCTTATCAAGATGTCCCTGATCCATCTCCTAATGAAGGAGAGGCCGTAGCTAAAGTTTTGGCATGTGGATCAGGCTTAACAATTCAGCATGTTAAAGCAGGTAGGATAAAAGTTGATTTTCCAATAATTTTAGGTCATGAAATTATTGCAGAAATAGTTGAATGCAGAGGTGATTGTGGAAATTTAAAAGTTGGAATGCCTGTAACTGCATTTTTTTACTTGACATGTGGTTACTGCAAGTGGTGTAGGATAAATAGGGAAACTTTATGTACTAATTTTAAAGGTTATATTGGTAGGCAAATAAATGGCGGTTATGCTGAATATATATCACTTCCGGCTAAAAATTTTATACCAATACCTGAAAGTATAGATTATAAAAATGAACCTGTCGAAACAGCGGTGATATGTGACGCTATAGCAACTCCATTAAAAGTAATGAAAAAAGCTCGTATTAGCCATGCTGACAAAGTAGGTGTTATTGGTGCTGGGGGTGGTTTAGGTATTCATATGATAAAAATGCTTAATTTAAATAATGTTACTTCAGTTGCAATTGAAACAAAAAGTAATAAAAAGCAAACTTGTTTATCAGAAGGTGCATCTCTATACTTAAGTCCAGAAAAGAACGATTTTCACGAATCTATTATGGATTTTACAAAAAACAGTGGATTAGATGTTGTTATAGATTTTGTTTCATCAAAACAAACTTTAGAGCTAAGTGCAAATATGCTTGGTAATGGAGGAAGGTTATTAACTTTAGGTGGAAGTGGAGATAAGTTTGAAGTTGATTCTTCACAGATATTACTTAAAGAATTAGAGGTTATGGGAAGCAAATACTGTACAAAACAAGAGGTTTTAGATAGTTTAAATCTTGTTTCAAGAGGTTTAATAAAGCCACTTGTTACTGAAAAAATAAAACCAATTCATGCAGACCAACTTCATGACAAAATTGAAAAAGGTGATGTTATTGGTAGGGCTGGTATAATATTTTAAATACCTAATTTTTTAAATAACGCATCTTTGTCTATAACCCAAGCAATAGATCTTGATATTATTTTAAGTGCTGCCTCATGTTGTTTTTTACCTCTCATGCTCCCTGTACAATTTTTTACTATTATTGGGTTATATCCTCTATTACTTGCTCCAAAAGCTGTACCGTAAACACAAGTGTCTGTGTTTACTCCACAAATAATAATATTTTTTAAACCTATAATTCTACTTATAAGTTGATGAAGCTCAGTTTCATGAAAAGAGTCAAAGTTGCGTTTACTGGTAACATGAATATCAGTGGATTTAATAAATGTAGATGGTAACTTTGAAGACATTGTTCCTTCAACTCTTTCAGGTTTTTTTCTCGCTTGTGCTTGGATATTTTGTGATAAATTGTTAGATTGACTTATATCTATGTATGGGCTGATAAAAAAATTATATTTCAATTCTTCTTTTCTTCTGACAACATAACAGTGTATAATTGGGATACTTTTTTCTCTCATCTTATCTAGTAAATCATTAGTATTATTAATAATATTATTAATGTCATCCTTTGCTAGAGGTGAAGTGCCATGTTTTTGATTTAAATATTCGTTCTGCATATCCACAGTTAAAACACAAACATCATCAATTGATATATTTAATAAATCATTCATTTTATTTTTGTAATTTATAAATTGTGAATCTTTCATTTTAATTTCCTTTATTTAAAATAATATAATAAAATAAAATCTGTATTTACTATAAAAATTTATTAGGATGTAATATGCAAGACTTATCTTTTTTAAATAACGTAAGTATAATTGGCTTAGGTGTTTTAGGATCCGCAATTGCAGAGAATTTTATAAATAAAAACATACCTATATCAGGTTATGATATTTCCAAAAAAGCTATAGAAAGGCTAAAAGGCAGCAATATAACAATATATAATTCTATAAGCGAATTAGTTGAAAAAAATCGGTTTTTAATACTTTCACTACCTTCAGAAATTAGTTTACTAGATATAAGTAACTCATTAAAAAACAACATGAATAATGATCTAATTGTGATAGAAACATCTACTTTACCTATAGATTGCAAACTAAAATCAAGAGATATTTTATTAAAAAAGAATATAACTATGTACGATTCTCCTTTATCAGGCAATAGAATTGCTGCTCTTGAAGGTAAGCTATCAGCTTATCTCAGTGGAGATGAAAGAAATAAAGAGTTAATAAATAAAATTTTAGATGTATTTTGTCAAAAAGTTACAAATGTAGGTGATTTCGGAAATGGAACAATTATGAAACTAATTGGTAATATTTTAAATTTAGTACACAATGCCGTTGCTGGGGAAGTCATGACGTTAGGAATGAAATCGGGTTTAAAACCTGAAGTTATTTATAATGCAATTAGTGGTACTTTTTCATCTTCAGGGGTGTTTGATAATAGAGGAAAATTAATGGTAGATGAAGATTATGATAAAGAAGGAATGAACTTCTCTACTTCAATTAAAGACTCTTCTTTTATTACAGACTTATCCAAAAAATATATGGTTCCATTACCAATATATCAAGTAGCACTTCAGTATTATTATGCTGCGGTAGCTCAAGGATATTATGACAAAGATGCAGCATCAGTCCTTAAAGTTCTTGAAAAAAATGCTAATGTACAAAGGTAACAATTATTTTTTAATATTTTCGTTCCATAATTTATAAATTTCAGTAAAATCATTATTGGCAAATTTAGCATCAAAATTACTTAATAAATAATTAGTCATAGTAATGTAATTATTACTAGTATTTTTTGTATTTGAATATTTTTTGATCATATTCAGGTCTTTTTGTAAATTTTTTATTAAAGATTTACCATCATATTTTTCATTGAGTATATGTTTAGGAAACCTTTCTTGACTAATATAACTTCGCGCATTCGAGCAGTTAAATGTTTTAATTAAATCATCAATAGATATTCCAGCTTCTTCTGCTAGATTTCCAACTTCACACATCATCATAAAAATTCCATGACAAACAGAGTTATGAAGTAATTTCATTAAGTGACCACTGCCTATAGAACCATAATAAAATATATTAGAAGACATTGCTTTTAAAATTTTTTCAATACTTTTTAGATCATTTTTTTTAGCACCAACCATTAATGTTAAAGTCCCATTTTTTGCTCCTAATGCACCACCTGACATCGCCACATCGTAAAAATTTATGTTTCTTAATTTAAGCTTTTTATTAATTTCAATTGTATCTTTAGGATCTGAAGTTGTTAAATCAATTAATATAGAATTTTTTTTAATTTTTTTATTTTCTATTAAAGATGATATTTCCTTATTAGATGGGACTGCAAATAAAATTAAATCTGATGTCTTTAAAATATCATCAACACACATAGTTAAGTTGTTAGGTATTAAATTTTTTAAAGATTTATTTATGTCATATCCATTAATAGAAAAGCCTTTATCTATAAGCCTTTTATAAATACCAATCCCCATATTACCAAGGCCTATAATAGAGATTTTTAATTCATCTTCCATTGATGTTAAAGCTTTAACTTCGGATCCAACCAGTCTCGCAAGCTATCACCTAATAAATTAAAAGAAAACACAGCTATACTTACAGCTAAACCAGGGTATATAATCATCCACGGGGCTGTTCTGTAATAGTCACTATTTACCCCTGATAACATCAGTCCCCAAGAGGGAGTTGGCTCAACCACACCAAGTCCAAGGTAAGATAAACTGGCTTCTAATAAAATTGCTTGCCCAATGAAGGCTGTTAACATTATTAAAAATGGTGCAGATACATTTGGAAGCAAGTGTCTAAAGATAATTCTTGTTGAACTAAACCCAGCAGCTCTTGCTGCATCTATATATGGTAAAGTAACTAGTGTAAGAGCTTGCGATCTAATTACCCTAGCAACTTTAGGAACAAAAGGAATTGCAATTGCAATAATTACGTTTACATCAATGCCAGCAACCACCGTTTTAGGAAAAATAGCAATTACAACAATAGCCAATACAATGATAGGAAATGATAGCATTAAATCAATAAATCTTTGAATTAAAAGATCCGTTTTTCCTCCAAAAAAAGCTGATGCTGTTCCAATTATAGCTCCTAGTGAACAACCTATTATTGCAGAGAAAAAACCTATAGATAAAGCAGTCCTTGCTCCATATATTAGTCTAGATAAAATATCTCTTCCAAATGCATCACCGCCCAGAAGGTGTTCAAAGGATGGCTCACCTCCACCCAAAGCAGGAGAAGCTTCAAAATCAATATCTTCAGGATGATAAGGAGATATCTCAGAAGCAAATATTGCACCTAAGAACATAATTATTATTAAAATTAATCCAATAAAGCCCAATGGTTGCTGAACAACAAAATCTAAAAATGTTCTTCTTTTTGGGAGACCACTAGCTGTGGCTTCTATAAAATTATTCATGACTGATATCTAATCCTTGGATCTAAAGCTGCATAACATAAATCTATTATTAAATTTACAAATACAAAAGATGTTGCAACAGTTAAAACCAGTCCTTGAAGTAAGTTCAAGTCGTTTCTAACAACACTATCAATGAAAAGCTTGCCTATTCCATTCAAGTTAAAAACAGATTCTGTTACAACTAACCCTCCTAGTAAAAAAGCAAATTCTAAGCCTATTACAGTTACAGTTGGAAGTAACGCATTCCTCATACCATGTTTTACTACAACAACTCTTTCTAAGAGACCTTTTGCTCTAGCAGTTCTGATATAATCTTCTGAAAGAACTTCTAATAAAGATGACCTTAACATTCGAGCAACAACTGAAGAATATCTGTAGCCAACAGAAATGGCAGGCCAAATCATTTGATTAAAATTAGTAAGCGGATCAACAAAAAGGCTTACTGTACCTAATGGAGGTAATTTGCCAAAGGCTAAAACTAACATTATTAATAACATACCGAGCCAAAAAGAAGGAATAGCTATACCTCCAATGGTAACTATACGGATTATATAATCAACAAATGTACCTCTAAATAATGCAGCTAACGTTCCTAATGGAAAAGCTATAATTACAGCAAGTAAAGTGGCTAGGATTGCTAATTCAAAAGATAAACCAATCCTTGCAGATATTTCTTCTGAGACAGGATCTTCTGTCCATAGTGATATCCCTAAATCTCCTCTAGGTAATCCTGCCATATACTTTACAAATTGGATATGTAATGGATCATTTAGACCTAATCTAGTTTTTTCAGCTTCTATTTGTTCTAGTGTAACTTCACCACCTTCAGCAGCTAATTTTAGTTCAACTATATCACCAGGAACTACTCTAAGAACTAAAAAAACAATAACGGCTACAGCAATTAAAGTTGGAAACATTAATAATATTCTTTTTATAGCATATTTTAACATCAATATATTACCTTAGTGAAAAAAATAGAGTTTAATAATAATATTTTTTAATGAATAATATCTTAATAAAAGATTAAGGAAAATTATAAAATTTAATAATTACTATTAAAAAAAATAATATAATTTAGGGCAAATCTAAAGATCTGCCCTAAAAAGAATTTAGTCTAAATATACACCACGCCATGTATTATTAAGAATATGAGAAAAAGCTATTTTATAACCTTTAACCTTACTATTTAAAGCAATAACACGATCTGTATAAGTAACTGGAAGAACCCAAGCGTTGGATAAAGCTTTCTTCTCAAATTCGTGGACTATAGCTTTTCTTGTAGCCATATCTGTTTGTCCTTTTTGAGCGTCAAACAATTTATCTAATTCTCTATCTGTATACTTTGAGTAGTTAGATGCAGTTCTATCAGCTGAAATATATTTAAAATGCATTAATGTTGGGTCAGGTAAAAATGAAGGAGCCCAATCAATAGTAGCATCAAATCCACCATCTCTTCTAATCTTTACAAATTTAGAAGTTGGATTAGTCATCATTTTAGGCTTTAAACCACATTTTTTCCACTCAGACATTAACCAAATTGCAATATGATCATATGGATGAGACACAGCTCTGTTACTATATGTGAACTCTAAGCCTTCAGCTCCAGCATCTTTTAACATTTGTTTAGCTTTTTTACGGCTAGCAACAATATCTTTTGTGAAACCAGGTATTTTGTATAATTCTGCATCTGGAAGAGCATATGCTGTGTCATATAATAAAAAACCGGAAGGTCTAGGAGCTGTAAATGTAATTTTAGCCAACTTTTTTAAACCTGCATGTCTATCAATACACATATTCAAAGCTTGACGTACATTTTTATTTTGAAAAGCTTTTGTTTTACTATTCAAAGTTACAACCCAAGCTGTCATAAGTGTTTTAGCTTGAAAAGTTACGTTATCACCCATTTCCTTTTTTAACATTTTTCTTTCAGGTGGAGACGTACCTCTCCATTCAGCCATGATTTGACCACCTATCAATGGCTCTCCTAATTTTTTGATTCTAAAACCCTCAGTACCATCTAAACAGTTATCACCATGATGAAACCCTACATATTTAGTAGCTTTCCAACTTTCACCTTTAGAATGACTTACAAATTTATAAGGACCAGTTCCATTAACATTTTTTATATGCCACCTTGGATCTTTTGTTATATCTTTTGAAGAATAAATTGCATTGAACGGTGAAGCAAAACCAGCCATCATAAAAGCGTCAGGCTCACTTAACTTAAATACCACAGTATTAGCGTCAGGAGTAGAAATATCTGAAATTGATGAAAATAATGCTTTTCTTACGGATATAACACCCTTAGGTGGACTTCTAAGCCTATCATAAGTAGCTTTTACATCGGCAGATGTAAGCGCTGTCCCATCATGAAACTTAATACCTTTTTTTAATTTAAATGTATAAGTTAAACCATCTGATGATTGCTCCCAACTATCAGCAACATCACCTTCTAACTTCGGAAAATTATCCCAGTCAAAAGTAAGTAAAGTTGAATAATGTTGAGCAACAAAGTGCATAACTGCATAAGAGTTAGTTCCATGCATATCATATGTAGGTGGTTCTGCTTTGACACCAAATTTTAGAATACCTCCACTTTTGGGACATGAAGCCGCAACGGCAGATGTTCCAGTAAAGGCAAATGCAGCAAGAGTTAAAACTCCTACCATGCTTTTTTTAAAATTAAGCAATATTTCCTCCTTGTTTTAAAAGTTAAAATTTATTAGATCCCCATCTAATAAAGTCTCAAGTTAGTATTTATAAATTAAAAATAAAATAAACAAATCTAACATCTAAAACTTTAGAATAACTCTGAAGAAAGAAATAATTATAAATTCATATATTTTATATCATTTATAATGATAGTAAGTTTTTTTTGGATTAATTATGAAGTTGAATAAATTTTTTAGCAGCTTTCTCATCAATTTCTGCTCCTAAACCGATTGTGTCAGCAACTTCAATATATCCATTTTTTATTAACAAAGGTCTTGTTACTGGATCTTCTTCTAAGTATTGATTTGTTATACTTAAGTCCCAATCCATTTGTGGAACACAGCAAGCTAAATTTGCGATGGCTAAACTTGAAATACTTGTTTCAGCAACTTTTCCAGCTAAGTTTACGCGTAAATTATTTTTTGAAGCAATTTTTGCACAATTTAGTACTTCAATCATACCTCCAAGTTTTATAGTTTTTAAACTTACTCCGTGAGATGTTTTATTTTTAACTATATAATCAATATCTTTTGACGAATGAACTCCTTCATCAGAGCAAATTGGAACAGAACTTATTAAACTAATATTATTCATTTCTGATAGGTTTTTTGCTGAAACAGGTTGCTCAAAAAAGCTTAAACCTACATTTTTAGCGTTTAAAGCAAATTCAACTGCATCATTATGATGATATCCTTCATTAGCATCGGCAGAAAACACACAATTTTGATTAGAAGCTGATCTAATGATTTTTTCGCATCTATTTAGATCGTCAATATAACTTCCAGATGATCCAATTTTTATTTTAAAACATTTAAAACCATTTATTATAGATTTACTTAAGTTAAATATTTCTTCTTCTACATTTTGGCCTGCAACCATCTGGATAATAGGAATTTTCTTTCTTTTAGAAGACCCTAATAAATTAATTATAGAAATATTATTTAATTTAGAAATTAAATCAATAAGTGCCATTTCAAAAGCTGACAAAGTACCTTTATTTTCATAAATAGGCAATTTACTCAATATATCTAAATCTTTTAATGAATATATATTTTTTCCAATCAACTGATTTTTTAAAAAAATAGCTGCTGCAAACATTCCTTCTGAAAATTCTCCTGTCATTGTAGGAGCCGAAGAAGCTTCCCCCCAACCAATAAAACCATTTTCATCAATAACTTTTATAAATAAATTTTCAGCAAAAGAAATAGTTAAACCAGACATTTTAATTGGCTTTTTTAGAGGTATTTTCATAGTCATTACTTCTATGTCTTTAATAACAATATAATTGTTTAATTTTTTATCAAAATCATTATCTTCCATCTAATATAACTCCTTCTTTACACAAGTTTTTGAAATAAGATTCTTTTAACTTTAAAATATTTATTAAAATCTCATATGAATGTTCTCCCAATCGAGGAGGGTGGCTAGGGGCCTCTATACCTCTTTCCTTATTTAATGACATTGGTACATTTATTGATTTAAAATAACCACCATTGGAATGCTTAATCTCCTTAACCATATCATTTTCTAGCGTTTGTCTATGGTTAAGGGCTTCGCTAACGTTTCTTACAATAGCAGTTGGAATATTTGCTATTAAAAATTTATTATACCAAAAATCTGCGGAATTACTTTCTAAAGTTTTAGTAATTAAATTTTCAATTACTTTTCTATTTAAAACTCTGTATTGATTTGTTTTGAATCTATTATCTTCAATCCATTCTGGATGACCAATTAGTTTAGCAAAAACTTCGAATTGATTATCATTTCCTACACTTATTGCAATTTCACCCTTGCCAGTTTTGAATAAATTGTAAGGAACAATATTAGGGTGCCCATTTGCATAACGACCTGATTCTTCGCCGGACACAAGATGATTTGAAGCCACGTTGGCTAATAAAAAGATTCCAGTATTATATAAATTCACTTCTGTCAAAATAGACTGATCAATATTTTTATTTTTAAGTAGCAAGCCTGCTAAAACTGAAATAACAGAGTTTAATCCTGTCACAATATCAACTATAGCAACGCCTAATTTCATAGGGTTACCATTTGTTTCTCCAGTTATTTTCATTAAACCAGATTCTGCTTGAAGTAAAAAATCATAACCTGGTCGTCCACCTTGGGGTCCAATATCACCATAACCAGATATTGAATTTCTTATTAAATTGTTAGTCTTATCTTTAAACCATTTTTCATTAAGCCCAAGTTTGTCCCAAAATCCTGGTTTGAAATTATCTATTAAAACATCAGAAGATTTTATTAATTTTATAAGTATATCAAGACCTTCTTTTTTTTTAAAATCCAAAGCTAAACTTTTTTTATTCCTATTAACACCCAAAAAATAAGCTGACATATCCTTTTCAAATGGAGGCCCCCAAGATCTAGTATCATCTCCATTAACAGGATTTTCTACTTTAATAATCTCTGCTCCTAAATCACCCAAATACTGAGTACATAAAGGGCCAGCAAGAACTCTTGTTAAGTCGAGAACTTTAATTCCACTCAAAGGATATTTTTTTAGTTTAGTATTCATTTTTTATTATGAAGGCTTAACATTTGCATCATTTTCTAGACCTATTAGATAATCTTTTACAATTTCAGCATTCTTTTCCCTGAATTGAAAAAAATCTGGTTTTCTTTTTTCTATAAAGGCATTCATACCTTCCATACATTCATCAGAACCCCAAACATGAGCTAGTAACTCCATACCATGTTGCCATGAAGCATACAAATCATCAGATTCAGCATTTAATGACTTTTTAGTTTGTCTAATAGTTTGACCACTATAAGTTTTAATTTGTCTTACCCATTTAATAGTTTCACTTAAAAGTTGATCTTGACTTACACACTTGTTAGCAAGTCCGACTTCAACAGCTTCTTTCCCTGTAAATGTTCGGCACAGAAAAATCATCTCTCTTGCAATTCTTTCTCCTACAATTCTCGGAAGATACTGAGTTGCGCCAACAGTAGGGCAGGCACCAACTTTTGCTCCTGTTTGACCCAATACTGCAGTTTCAGAACAAATCACTAAGTCACACCATAAGGCTAATTCGTGACCACCACCCATACAATAGCCATTTACCATAGCTATAACTGGAATAGGAACACCCCTAATAGCCATCGCTAATCCAAGCATTCTGTCATTCCAATGAGCTGCATTAGACCAGTTTAATCTTTTCATGGCGTAGAAATCTCCACCAGCTGAAAAAGCTTCATTTCCAGCACCTGAAAAAACTATACATGTTATAGTAGAATCGTTCCTTGTTTCAAGAACGGCTTCTCTCATTTCATCTAGTGTTTGTTCTCTGAAAGCATTTCTAACTTCAGGTCTATTAATAGTTATCCAAAGAGCACTTTCTTTTTTTTCTACAATTATTTCATTATAATCAGTCTTCATTTTATTCTCCTTTAGTTTTTTGATATTAATTCGATTAATACATTCATCATTTTTTTTGGGTGTAAAAAAAACAATAACTTTCCATGATAACCCCGAGTAGGTTTATCAATAGGTTCTAAGTCTAGTTCTTGAGCAATTTTATAATTTTTATTTACATTATCAACTTCAATCCCTAAATGATGTAGCCCTCCATTTGGGTTTTTATTTAAAAAATTATTTATAGGACTAGTTTTATTAAGTGGTTGAATTAGTTCAATTTTAATATTGTTAAAATCTATATGACTTATTTTAACATTTTGAATTGTTGAAACCTTAATAGCACTTGATTTGATACCAAAAGTATATTCGTAATGTTCTACAGCTTTTTCTATATTTGGAACCACAATTCCTATGTGATCAATTTTATTACTATTTAATTTTTTACTCAAGTTTACCTCTTTATTAAATAATTAATTGTAAGCATTTATAGATAAAGTAGTACCTAAGAAGACAAGGCAGGTATAAGTTATAGGTCTAAAAATTTTTTCTGGAAGAACCTTGAAAAGAAACTGCCCACTTCTCAGCCCAATAGCTAAAGGAATGGACATTAGTAAAGATAAAAAAAGATAATCCTCTTCATATCCTTCAATAAAATAAAAGTAAGAAAAAAAAGCAAACACTGTCAAAATAACTGTACATTGAATGTTAGCATGAATTATTTTGGTAGATTCTTTTTGTGAAAGAAAAAATAAGCCTGTTAATGGTCCAGTGGGAACTCCAAAAAAACCAGCAAAAAAACCTATCCCACCTCCAATAGAAGTAGAAATTGCAGGTGTTGATTTTCCTTTATATTTCCATCCACTCATTAATATAATAGTTGCAACAATTATAAATATGCCCATGAAAAAAGTAATATCGGGAATTTCTCTTTGGAATAAAAAAAACAAACCTAAGTACACTCCTATAAAAATACCAATGCCATAAAATGATACAATTTTTTTTTGAGCATTTTTGATAGCGTTAGGTATAATAAGTAATTGACCAATCATACCCGATATAACTACAACGTTAAGGGCTGGAAGCGGTCCCATAATAAAAACAAATCCTGGAAGAAGAAGAAGTGCACCTGCAAAACCTGTATAACCTCTTATTACCCCCCCTGCAAAAGCTACCGAAACTGTTAATAAAAATTGTAACAAAGAAAAGTTTGGAAGTATCAAAAGCAGTTCATTTAAAATTTGTTCAAACATTTATAAAATAGAAATCCACATTTACGTTAATTAACTATCAATATTTAAAATATATAATCAAAAAGCTAAAATGATTTAAATGAATAATTTAAATCAGAAAATATGATTTAAATATTATTAGTATTTTATTCATCATTTTTATTGATTTAAAATATTCATTTTTATCATTTAATATTTTCATTGAGATGTTTATAAACAGAGGTAATTATATTTATTTTTTTAGAGGTTAATATGACAATTAAAGACTGTATAGCTCCAGATAGAAATCCTAATGTGCCTAATATAAAGCTTCCAGATGGAGCTGTTGATACTCATGTACATATATTTGA
>Ga0209830_10001536_pt1 | contig 20210 bp, 25 predicted proteins | sample ArcticOcean_MG_C_12_FD_187439 | JGI IMG/M metagenome (GOLD analysis project Ga0209830, IMG submission 187439) | Marine microbial communities from western Arctic Ocean - ArcticOcean_MG_CB8_130 (SPAdes) (version 2) | ecosystem: Environmental > Aquatic > Marine > Oceanic | place: Arctic Ocean...
TATTAAATGTACGATATTTACCTAATTTGCCACACTTATAAGTAGTAACCCACCTCCGCAGCCATTTATTGGTGTGGTCTACAGAGGATTATGTCTTTTTAGAGGGGAAAATCCCTAGAACCCCAAATTGAAGCGAAAAGAGGGAAGGTTATGGGACCAGTAATTGTCAGCAATTTAATGATATTAGCAGTAATAGCCTTTTGGGCGATATTTTTTAATAAAACACTGGGGAGTCAAAAGGGTAGCAAGTAACTTAATGACTACCCAAGCTATCCTGATTTCCTCTATCCCAGTGACACAAAGAAATTAACCACATAGCAATTTCCATGATCTTTTGATCGTAATCTTCATCAGCTATATGTGACACCGTCACACTTTCTGACGATTCCCTAAAACTAATAAAGCTTTCCATTCGAACATCCCATTCTTTACCTCTTTCATTTTGAACGCTGGTCATAAAAACGGGATGTGAGAGTAAGTGATGTACCAGTTCCTCTTCTGAAGAAGGCTCAATATCTTCATGCAACCACTCTATATTCAGCAACTCATCTACCCCCTTGAGTTGCATTTTATATATGTAGGCCGCAGGAAAATAAGGCCTTAACTCAATGTGTCTTCTAAGCTGATGAGGGTTCATAGTTGAACCCTCGAATTAGGCATGCCTAATTTTTTCCTTAATAAAGCAACTCCAGACAAGAGAATGAACATTAACCCTGTGCTTCCGCCACTTTTTTCACTACCAGTGTTACCAGCAGTATCACCGCCAGAGCTGGCATTATCATTGTCAGTTAATGTAATGGTAACGATACTTGTAGTCACTTCTACACCCGCTCCTTCAAGAACAACATCAAATGAAGCATTGCCAGATTCATCATCTGAATCATCCAAAATCTGAAGAATAAGTGTTTTTTCAGTTTCTCCATCAGCAAATGTCAGCTCTTGATCTAAGGCTGTGAAATCAGTACCAGCAATCGCAGTACCGGCCACCGTATAAACTCGCACAACAGCGGTTCCTTCAGAACCACCACTTCGAGTAACAGTAAGTGTCACACTGCCAGCAGCTTCAGAAACACTGGTCGCTGAAGCACTTAGTGCAAACGAACCAGCGTCAGGCTCTACCACATCATCATTATCAATGACACCGACGTCCACACTCTTAACATCGTATTCAGCAGTGTCGCTAGGACTATAAATCTCAACAGTCAGGCTTTCTTTCGTTTCTGCTTTTTGGTCATCAACAGTCACCAAAGTAACTGATTTTTCAACCTCACCTTCAGCAAATACGAGCTGTTCATTTAGGGCAACATAGTCAGACCCAGCAACTGCACTACCAGCTACCGCAGAGACATTAACAACCGCCTCACCAGTACCCCCAACGCGAGTTACAACATACACACCTGAGTCACCTTCATTCAACTCTGAAGGCCCAGTAACCGAGAACATGCCAGCCGTGCCAGTTTGAGCGCCATCAGCAACATTTACCGTTGCACTATTCACATCGCCAACACTCAGCTTATAAGCGTATTTCATGGTAACAGAGAAAGATTCTGTACTTTCACTCTCACCGTCTTTTACGATTGGGTAGCTCACTTCAGCAGTGGCCGCACCTGGTTCAAACTCTGCCAGAACATAAGCATCAACAAAATCAACGCCCCATTCAGCAGTATCACTTTTCGCGAACAATTTAACCGAGGCCGCTTGTGACAAGTCACCATCACGTTGCAATGTAATCACAACACCATCTTCTTCATTGCCTGAGAAAGCAGTTTCAGCAAACGATACAACACCTAACGCTTCAACACCTGCACGGCGCTGTGTTGTTGCGACAAAGTTTTCTTCCAGAACGCGAGCATTGTTAGCGGTTGATTCATTACCGCAAGCCTCACCACCACTTGAAAGCTCAGGTGAAGAGTAATGGTGCAAAGTCTTAGCCATTGGTGAAGCAGAATACATAAGAGTGTAATTACCACCACAGGTCGTTGCTCTGGCATATTCAGGGCCTACATATGCCTTAGCCTCTTCATGGTTCATACCTAAAGAATGACCTACTTCATGTGCCAAAGCTGTATACATAGTAGGTTCTGAGTTGTCATCGAGTACAGAAGCATACTCGCCGCCAATACTGCCTAATCCAAGTACAGTGTCTTCTGGCCTTTGCTCTCTAACGTACACAACCAGATCCGCTTTCCACTTTTCTTGATAAATCGAATACTCTGGATTGCCTTCATTTAAAGCGGCCAACGAGAATAGATAATCAGCACCATCTTGCACGATATTACCGTCTTCATCGACCACATCCTGATAAGGTACATCGTCAGCAATAGACTCAACAGGCACAATATCTTTTATCGCCAACTGGTAGTCATACCCATGTGTTCGATAAGTTTTATTTGCTAGTTCAAACCACTTTTCAACACGCCTTGTTGCTTCATATTCACCATGTTTTGCAAAATATGAGGGCTGATAGAAAACCACTACATCAGCGATTGCCCCACTACTATTTTCATTACCTAGAGACGTGGTGTTAAACGACCTGGTATATGCATATTTTGGTAAATTCTGTACATGAACTTCGTTTACTGAAATAGCGCGAACATCATTAACCGAAGCATTCACATTAGATGCTGTTAATGCCGCAAATAAACTCAAATTAAATACTGATTTTTTCATATCAAGCTCCTACATCACGATATAAAAAAGTATAACGCTGCGTAGTACCTAGGTCAATGAAACAATCAACTTTTCAATGTCTTTTTTTTGTACATCTATCAACGTTGGTAAAACCTGCCTCATCATGTATCGCCTAACCTCTAAAGGAATGCGCTCCATGTTGTATTCTCTGCTTTTCATTACGCCAGGCCATGTTTTAGAATAAGATGTTCCACAGGCCTCATTTAGCCGGTTTATACCTGCAATTTGTGAGTCTCTTTTTTTTTCTATTTCTAACCAACGTAGAAAAAGCCCTTTTTCTTCCATAATTACTCCAAAGTGTGAAATCTGATTGTTACGTTAAATGTCCTTGTCTCACCGCTTGGTTTATGGCGTACAGAAACGGTAGACGAATAATTTTGGTCGCCCGTACCAGGTGTGAAACTCATAGAGCACTGCCAAGAACTTGATGTACAGTCTCCAGACCATGCAATAGCCCAATCAGATGTCGTATAAAATTGATAATTCTCTGCGCCTAGATATTCGCCAACACTTAATATTGCTTTATATGTGTTATTAGGCCAACCATTCGCCATACAAGAATTAGGTCGCGCTTGATCAAAAGCAGCTGTATCAACATAACAACCCGCTGTGACTTCTTTAAATGGATCGATAGGTGTTCTGTTGTCATATCGGATATTGACACTATCACTAGCAACCCTGTCGCTATAGTGGCTATTGGTAACTATTAGCGTTGCAGTGCCTGTTGCAGAAGCTTGTGGGGCAACTGAAGCTGAAACGTTGCATGAAGGTGAAGCTGTACTTCCTTTTGATACTGTACCGCTCTTACACCCAGTGAAATTAAGGTTTGAGCCAGACGTAGTCCATCGGTATGAACACCCTTGTCTACAATCAGAAATAATGCCTGTTATTGTGGAAGAAAAACTACTTCTATTGCCAAACGCCGTACAACTTGGGCAACTAACATCAACTGATGGAGTCTGTGGCAAACAGTACTCTGTTACATCCATACAATGATCCAGCTTATTACGCTGCTCAGTAATCAAAAGATGGTTGTTATTAACAGAACTTTGAGGCGTGTAAAAATCATCATTGCTAGTATACGAACCACCGCTAAACTGGTTAGCAGACACGGTATCAACGCTTAAATTTGAACCGCTTACACTCCCTATATTGGCATTATTAAAGCTTGCCAGTGTGACGTTAATTCCTGAAGCATTCAGCGTCTCCTGGATAGCTAACTGTGATGCAGATGCATTACCTACAGATGAATTATCAGACTCGACAACATTGGTTTGAAGACGGTTATTCACCGTTAGGTTTGATGCCGATACAAACCCCGCTGAGGCATTGCCAGAAGTGCTGCCGCTTGATGCTTGCACCGTCTGACCTTTAAAGCTGTTCGTATCAATACGGTTACTGTCTAATTCATCAAATGTCGATGTACCAGAACTCGATACCGATGTACCTGAAGCGCTATTGGCCTCGCCACTATTAATGTTACCTGTAGTAACATCTAAATTAGTCACATTACCGTTAGATGATGACAGTCTGTTTAACCCTGCCGTTCCTGTAACGCTCATATTGCCAATAGACCCGCTATTGGCTGACACGCTATTAAAATTACCATTCGTGCCGTTCACCGTGCCATAAGTAAGCGTAGTACCGCTTAACGTATTCACTGTACCTGAACCATACGACAATGAATTACCTGATAAAGAACCGATATTACCGCTATTAAAGTCTAAGGTATTACCGGATACAGAGCTTATAGTGCCTGAGTTGTAGGTGAATGTATTACCGTCAAGTGAAGTAATCGAACCATTACCGAACGTGAGCCTATTGCCGCTAACCGAATCAATACTGCCACTGTTATAATCCAGTGAGTTACCGCTAAGGCTATTGATTGCCGCGCTATCAGCGCTTATAGAATCAAATTGGCCGGAGTTTGCTGAAACAGAGTCAATTCCAGTAATATCGTTGCCATTACCAACAATATCGCCATTCATAGACAGCGTACCGTTAGCTCTCACCGCTCCTGCATTAACATTTAGCTGATTACCCGCATAGGTAATGCTGTTATTGCCTAGCAGAACCTCTTCAGTGTTCATTCTTTCTATATCGGCATTGGTAAACTCAGCATCGTCGAAAGTGGCTCGTTGAACATTAAGCGATCCAATATTAACTAGGTCATTATTGTTAATGTCCAAGTCAACTTCTAACTGAGTACGTTGCGGGTTATCAGGATCTTCTACACGTTGTAGGTAATCGTCATAAAGCGCTGACTGGAAAGGCCGATTGATAGTCGCAGTGACGGTAGTTCCCGCTGAAGAACCACCTGGTATTTGGTTTGCTACCGCCTGTGCAATTCCTTCTTTCAGTAAATTAACTGTAAGCGTGTAGTCGTCTCCTACCTGTGTTCCAAAAATAGCAGTGCAAAACGATGATTGAAAAACACTTCCACCGCCACAGCGAGCTGCATCACCATTGAAATAACCGGCTAATGCCAAGTCATTTAATGATGATGGCCAAGACATATTCTCACGGTAATACTTAGTTAAGGCACTAGCTATCTGACGTAATTCTTCAGCTGATGATTCATAGGTTTCCCTAACACTCTCTGGCTGTGACATTCGGGTTTTGTAATACACAGTACTACCCAATGCCAAAACACCCACAAGAGCTATCATGAGCAATGCACCGTAACCCTTTTGTTTTTGTAGCCCTTTCATCACACAAAAGCCCTTTCAATAAAGTGTGACAGTGTCACAGGTAAACAACTGATAGAAATGTTATCGATGCAACGAGGATCACGACTCGAATTAGTACATCGGCCCAATCCATATCCCCCTCAATGACTTCGTGATACATCCCAATGAGACACATTCCCGAGAAAATGACCGCCATAGCAGTTAACAACCAGGTTAAAAACATCGAAAAGGTGACTGAATCCACACCAAGCGTTGCACTAAAAACTTCCATCTACGCCCCCTAATAATCATGGTCAGTACCATGAAAATCCTTGTGAAATTTAGCTTCTTCATGAGTCATATGCTCACCAGAAATGTTGTAGCCTCCAACCCCATCAGAAAAGCGTTCAAGGTCTTTCTTTTCCTTTCTGGTTCGCTCTTCTTCGTCATCAGCAAAGAAGAAAATTACAGTTAGAGCTTTTCCCAACCATCCAAAAAATTTATTTTTACTCATAATGACCTCTCATTTAGCATCACGAAGCAGCCCCTTTAGTTGCTGCTTTCTTAGCGCCACTAGACATTTTTTTACCTGCGGCCTTACCAGCTGAGGCAGCTTTACCTGCACCACTTTGTCCGGCACTACCCGCTGATGAAACACCCTTTGTCTTAGACTGTGCGATGTCTGCTCCTGCCATGCCTACCCAACCGAGCGCCATAGTAAAAAGCGCAGGACCGTAAACAAAAAAGAAACCTGACAACCATTGTGAAAGCATTGCCTGGTTGATTCCCAAGCTACCAAAAAGGACACCGCCAGAAGCTTCAAGTAAGGTGTCATCCACGAGTCTCCCCAGCTCCCAAAGAAACGGCCAGAACATAATGCTGGCAATCACAGATGCAAACGTTAGAGCGTGCTTTGCTTGAAAAGAACCAACTAGCATTGCAGGCACATATGCCGTTAGCACTATCAATAAAATGAGTGGTTTTGCTAAAGGCGCTGCAATTTGAAGCATAGATGCACCGGCTGTTTGAGGAATGGAACCAAGTGCGACCCCAATTGTTCCTAGAAACCTACCGGCATAGTCCATAAATCCAGTGTCACCAGAATCAAGCCCGTAATCGGATGAACCGGTGAAACCAAAGTCTGACGCTGATTTATTAGTAAAAAAGACCTGGGAAACGATTGCATCGCGCTTATCAAGGTAAGCATCTTCCTCTTCGGCAGAAGTAAACCAGCCGCGAATCATTGCCCAAACACCGTCTTCTTCTTCTTTTATCCAATTGGGCGTTGCTTCAAATAAACGATGCCTCAGTGAATACTCTCGCTCACCGTCAACGCCAACCCACCATTCGCGGCAAGTTGGAAATCCATATCCAGCAGGAAGGCTCTCTGTTTCAGAAAGCTCATTTGATGAAGTAGAGAAGCCATATCTTGCCGTTCTAGAATAAAAGCCATCACCACCTTTATTATCGTAAAGCCCAACTGTCTCAATAAAACTTCGATGACCAGGCCAAAGGTATTCTTCAGGAGGTAATACATCTAATTCAATGCTCTTACGACGAGCCGGCCAATAACACTGCCTTACAAAATCAGACACTTCTTGCCGCATACCAGGTGGAAGTTGTGTCGAGGCCATTTCTGTGCGAATTAAGCGGATATCAGTAGCACACGGCAAACGACTCACAGACTCATTTTTAATAGCCTGAGATACTGCCAACGTAGCCCAAATAAAAGGTGACACGCGAACACGCTCACCATCGATAACCGCATCAAACCTTTCCTCAAGTACGCTTGATGCTCGTATCGCTTCCGGAGATTCGTTATCACTTTCCCTTAATGCTTGAGAAACCTGAGCTTCAGCAGACGAACAAGCTTTTGGGGTAGGCTTAATATCCGTTACCTTAAAGGTGACGGAAGGTACAACCGCTAGTGTGAAAACAAACCATACTGCGAAAATCTTATATACCACCGAGCGATAAGTCGCGTCATCGTAACCCTCAAGCAAAATACGCTCAGCCCCTTTAAACAAGGCAAATATCAAAGGGATTAGAATGATCGCGGAATCAGAAAAAACGTCCCATAAAATAGACGCAGCTTTAAGGCCTAATGCAATTCCCCAAGCATCGATCAACGAGTCCAGAATCATAACTGACCCCGTTAACCAAATAAGATATAGAATAGATTAAGGCCTACGCCCAAAAGCAATAACCAATGAAGCAGACTGACAGCCTTGACCGATGCAGCTTCAAATTGCTCATCAGAAACATCTTCAGGTTTTGGAATGCGGGTCCGGATATACCAGGCAGCAAATCCTTTTCCAAAGAAAAGAATAAATACGCTTAATGCAATGCCTATCAATTTCAATCCACTCCAATTACGAAGTGACTCAAGGCCTGAAATAACACCGTCCCCAGAAGGAGATAAAAATAACGATCCCAACTGAGACGCTAAGATAATTAACAACCAGGGAGCGATTAAGAAAACGCCAACCCAAAATAATATTTTTTTCCAACCCTTCACGACTAATCCCCTCTGCTAAAAAAGAGAGGCGCGAAGGCTCTTAACGACTCAAGTGCTTTCGCGCCAGCTTTTAATTACCCTGGAGAGCGTAGAGCGTGACACCGTCACATCTTTACATTGCTCAAGCCAAGCCTGAACCTCTACCTGAGTAGCACCATGTTTATCCAACAGTTCAAGAATTTCTCCTTTAAACTGCTCTAGGGGGCGCTGCTTCCCTAGATTTTGTCTTACGAGCTTAAGCTCTTCGCCTAGACTCGACATAGAACGTTCCTCATTACGTATGACGGGCAGCTCGAAAGCGCCCTTATTATTCTGTAAAAACCCATTAACATACTAGCACGATCCCAATAAGTTGCAAGAAAGTTGCAATAAAATCCCATTAAAATTTCAGGCTAGTGAACATTATCAAAGCTCAAAAGCCAAACTAAACGAAAGTCAAAAATAAATCCCCGAAAAACTAGGCTTAGTGAAAGGGGTTTTTTTTTGAAACTACTGCAGCATAGCTATTTCTATCTATATTGGAATGGCCAACATAGATAAAGATGTCTATATAGAGATTAAAATTAGGCATGCCTAATATCTAAAAGATAAATAACCATGACCTATGGACTTGTGAATTTACGCTACGCGCAACAGCCTTACCGTATGAACAAGCATATGGGTAACTCATGGACGGACAAGCCGACCACAAGTTACCCACACGCATTGATCACACTCACGGCTTAATTCACTAATTCCACAGGCCTAAAGAAATAATAAACTTCTTAATTATTTTTCTATTAAAGAAACCTAGAGGTTCTTACTAACCTACCGGACATATCTGTGGGGGGGAATATATAGAAGCGGACCTAATTGCCGGATGACCAATAACCTCTGTCCAATAACGTCGAACCGTTCTCTCGCTCCGGCCACAAATCGCAGCTACAGATACTTGAGTCGGGGTGACATTTTGAGTTAGAAGCTCCCTAGCAGCGCGTAGGATTCGACTGAGAGTTGATTCAGCTTTCTTCTTGGCCGTTGACTCAGCCGCAGCTTGTCTAGCGGCCTTAACTTCTTCAGGAGTGAGTTTGGCTTTGTTCTGGTATAGAAATGAAACATCCATACCTAGTTGGCGTTCCAGATAATCTGCTATCGAGTCCTTTTTATATTTGTACAGCGTTGTTTTCGCCGTCTTCAGGTACTTATTGAGCTCTTCATCCGTTAGGCCTATATGACGTTCATTGAGTTGTCTCACGCGCTGATATGCAGCTTCCTCATCCTGAATGTGTCTTAGCGCCACAAATAATATAAATGCTGTACTATCGCGCATACCCTCTTTCACAGGGTTCGCATTTATATGTTGAAGAATGTGCGTATATATCTTGAACCACCACTGTCCAATAGTATGTTTACCGCTATTAGGCCTCTTATATTCTTTAAGGTCTTTGGGAGGTGCCTTACGAGGTTTGACACAGGTCGAATCAGGCTCAACTAGCGTTAGGTGCTTTGATTTTGCTACTTCAACGCTTAGGGACTTTGCAAGCTCTTCAAAGCTGAACACTTCTCCGCTTGAATAAAACTCTACAGTCCGCTTTGTTGATCCGTGTCTTGAACCAGGCATTCTTAGAACGCGCGCAGGATCTTTACTGGCACCTAAATCCACATGCCATAGATTTCCGCCTTTCAGTTTGCTTACCAACGCAGAAGCAATGTCGCGCCATGCCGCAACACGCCACTTAAAAGCATCAACCCCATCATACATCCAGTAAAGGTGTACACCGCCAGAACCTGACAGTACATATCCCGTTGGCAGAGGAACACCCTGAGCTTCAAGCTGCTCAAACACTTCACTGACTACTTGTGCCTCTTGCTCTTCCGAAAGTGACTTTTTGTTCTCCCTGGTCGTTCCGGCAGGTGTATTAATATCGATCTCTAACCAATTAGCATGCAAAGAAGCTAATTGTTTTGAATTGCGCCAATCAAAAAATTGGTTTGGTGAAACAAAGCAGTCCATCGAGCAATCACGCCCAATAGATGCATCAAGATAGAATTGAGACAACTTACATGTCTTCTTGCCAGATTGACGCGTACCAATAGCTCGCCAAGGCGAATCATCGTCAGCTATACGATAAGACCATACATAGCGGCAATGCGCTTCCTTACCAATCCCCATCAACTGATTGAAATCAGTAGAAGGACGTTTATGGTAGAGCTGTCTTATTATCTTCTGGTTATTGTCAGCTTCGCTCTTTATCAAAGTAACCTCGCGGTACAGGTTTAACTGTACTTATTGCCGCGAGCTTAGAGGAAGTAAATGTGGGGAACACGAACACCGAACGAACAGCGTTCGCCAATCGAACGAACAGTGTTCGTTTGTTCGATTTTGAATTGACATCAAACACAGGACAGGCCATACTTATCCCGACTTTTAGGGGTTTTGGCTCTGTCAGGTTTGTTTGCAAGCACATTTGACTACTCCGCTAAGCCCTCTGTAAAACCGCTGTTCGCACCAGCGGTTTTCGCTTTTCTGGCTTATTGAAATTCTACAGTTACACTTTTAAAGCCTATTTCTCTGGCATCAACAAGCGCGCCGTTTATTCTTTTATATACTTTTTCTTGATCAGTCCTGGCTCTTGTTATTTTTTCTTGAGCTCCATTCAAACGCTCAAATACCAGTAACCATCTATCTTGTTCCATAGGAGCAGGGACCACCGAAGCTTTCTTCAAAAGCCCCTCATGGTACAGTTCTCTTAAAATTCTTATTTCCAATGCCCACTCCTCAAATACAAATGCACGATAATGCACTTTTATGAGCATATCAGATAACTATTCATGATCAAGATCTTTTTTTTCATACACAACAACGATCTCAACATGCACAAAAGAAAACTATTTACATACTTATTAAATATATATAAAGTACTTAAAATACACTTTATATATACTTTATAAGTTACTAATAACTATAAGTTAGGAAGGTCATATGCAAGTGATTTCTGTATGGTCCCCCAAGGGAGGGGTCGGAAAAACAACCTTAACAGCGCATTTAGCTGACTGTTTAGCCGTGCAACACGGTAAGAAAGTCATAGCTTATGATGCCGATCCTCAGTTGGCACTTTTCAATACATACAAAAGAGGCGGGTTCGCTTTTGATGTAACAGATAGTTATCCAAGCGAACGGCCAAACTGTGATTTCTTTATTGTTGACTTCCGACCAACCGCAAATCTAAGTAGCCATGAAAAAACGATTATCCAGAATAGTTCTGTCGTTGTTGTTCCCGTTAGAGCATCTCGCCTCGATTTAGATAGTGCGAAAGCAGTCAATAATCTAGTTCCCGAAAAACGAGTTATTAATGTTCTAAGTTGCTTCGACAAAAGAGTGAGTGATCAAAAAGAAGTTAGAACTCATTTAGCGCCGGAACACGAGCTAATTAGTTATTTAGCGATATATGCAAGAACCATGAATGACTACAAAACTATTTTCACACGCAACACCGATAACTTAAACGGAACAACCAGAGCCCGAAATGAAGTAAAAACTCTGGTTACAAAAATCCTGGAGATGTCTAATGGCTAAGGATTGGATAACAGAATCAAAATCTGACTCAAAGAGCAGCTGGGAGTCAGGTTCAAATAATAAAGAAGTAAAAATGGGCAGGCCTTCTATTCCTGAAGAGAAAAAAAGAAAGCCCAGGTTTACTATGAATATGAATGACTCTGAATATAAGTTAATAGAAGAAGCAGCTGAACAGCTTGGTGTTCCAGTCGCTGTTTATATAAGGCAGCAAGCACTATTAGCCGCAGAGAAACAAATATCGCAAAAGAGCTAACATATTAGAAGTACTTTACAAGTGTTTTAAAAATACTTGTAAAGTACTTAATATATTTATTTAACTAATTCTCAATTTGGCATGCCAAATTGAACTTCCCGCTCTCTCTATAGCACAAGCCATAGCCTTTTTTTGGCGACTGTGACACTCTTAGTTAAAAACCAAAAAGAACACCTCTGTAGCCCCCAATTTTAAAGGGGTCTCTGTTAGGCTTTTTCTTTTGGTCCTTTACTAATTCATCTTGTATATATAGCGCAGTGTGACATGAATAATTTGGTTCATAAATACCTAAAAAAACACGGACCAGCTTTGAGCTCTGAAATAACGGAGTACCTAGTTAACACATTGAAACTAACTCCGGATGCTGCGAGACAAAGAGTGTCTAGGGCTGGCGAGGACATTTCACGATTAGATCTGTCGTTCCCGAGACGAGCCAAATTCCTTTTTCTAAAGGAGCAAGCCGGTAGCAATTTGTACTGGGTTCGCCTGGAACTGGCTTTACTGTCAACCAACTCTGCATATGGCTTTGCCATAACAGCACTGAGCGAAAGGGGCGGTATTATGCCAAGGCAGCATTTTGAAATAGCCTGCGGCGCTCCTATTAAACAGAAAAAACACCTAGCAGCAGAAGTTGTACTCAATAAATTAAAATCTGCAAATCTACTTAAAGAAATTCACGTCGAAGGTATAGGCCCCTGCATATATCTAGGGCTTCATGTAAATCACATTGAAACATTAATACCGGCAATGAAAGCGAGATTATTTACCGAAGAACTTGTTCTTCGTGGAATTAAAAGCTGGATGCGAAAACTTGGGTTTATTTCATACAACCAAGTTTCTGTTCGTTCATTAGAAAAAAATCCGACAGTCAGCACCACCGCTTGGGACTTGGCTGGTCCTTCCTATCTAAGCCCTCTTGTAACTTTCCCGAACAACAGTTCAAAACCTAACCCGGGATTTGTTGTATGTGACATTCTACTTAATCATGAGGTTAGCGAGACAGGAATAGCGCCATATTTACAAAAGCTAAATGCACTAAGGTGTTTAAAAAATGTAGGCAAGCAACTCTGCTTCTTTTTTGCACACTCCTTCAGCGATTCAGCATTTAAAAAGCTTAAGTCCCAGGGCATTTCTCCAGCAACAATTTCTGCAATTTTTGATAACGAAACAGCACGAGGATTAAGAGAACTAACAGATATTCTTTCTGAGGTTGCCATTCGCTCAATTGAGCCTGAAAAAATCGATATTATATTTAACTCGTTGGGTAAAATTGAAGGTGCCGCAAGTAGGTTAAGAGGGGCTTTATTCGAGTACATAATAGCTGAAACTATGCGTTCTGAGTATTCTCACCCTGTAGAGCTGAATCGACTTTGCCAAACCCCAAAAGGAATCAAAGAAGCTGATGTTATATGCTCCAACCATCGGGAAGTCAGGTTCATCGAGGGAAAAGGATATGGATTTAACAAACAAGTATCTGGTGAAGATGCCAAATACTGGCTCACTGAACAGGTACCAATATTTCGAGCCTTTGCCCTGGCCCATCCAGATTGGAGAGATCGACATCTAGTTTTTGAATTCTGGACATCAAGTACGTTTTCAGATGAAGCAATCACGAAGCTAAATACAGCTAAGGAGAACACAAAACAATATGAAGTTGTGTACAGAGATTACAAAGACGTCTCTGCAAAAATAAAAAACTCAAAGAATAAAGCTCTAATAAAGACTTTCGGTGATCACTTTATGAATCACCCATTAAATAAGATTAATTAAACTTTTAAAGTACTTATAAAGTATTTTAAAAGCACTTTATAAATAATTTGAAAGTGACTCAATTTGGCATGCCAAATCGCAAACTGCCTATGTTTCCCCTGGCGGTTCTGCTTCATAAGCACAACTAAACGTCATAGGCATAGGCATAGGTATAAAGAAAATACGATAGAATGAAAGCCACTCTATTTAAAGAGCAGCTTCCATAGTAAGCCTTAGCCGTTAGGCAGGCTCCGACAGTGTGAACATACAATTTCCCAGCGTCCATAACGGAAACGCTTGTACTCTCGTACACGCACAGGCATAGGGTAGCTACACATAAGCATAGGTACATCTCCTGTATAAATACACATGATTGCGCTAAAGCTGTGCAGGAGATATACTGAATAGTGTCAAATAAACAGTGTCTCTCTGCGTGCAATTCCGCCGCATAGAAATGCTCAGCTTCTCGGCCTTTCCCAATGCATACGCCAATATGCAATATCAGGGCATAGGTCGAGGCGCTCCCTCACGGCAATTAATTTCTTCTTATAAAATCATCCTTACTTACATAACCCCGCAATATGCGAAATTCTCTTATATATGATTATTTTACCACGATTTTAACACAATGCAAAACATTGTAATAAATATCATGCCCAGCTTATAATATAACACATATTTGTGCCTAAGTGGTCCAACCAGTTAAAGCGCCAAAATTTTCAACTTTCCCACATATAGCACTCGATTTATTTAGTCAGATTTACCGCCATCTATTGCAGTAAATACTGTTTTCTTCGGTTTCTTCCTTGTTCTGCGAGCTTTTGCCTCTTCCGCCCTGGCTTTATTAGCCTCGATTTTCTCAAGAGCAAATGGTTCTGCCTCACTGATCAACCCATCAAAATGATAAATATTTGATTTATTTCCCTTGTCTTTATCGGGCCTATATTCTCGACGTATAAATCCCGCCTTCTCTAAAGCTGAAATCCTTCTTTGAATAGTTCTCGGATCTACATTCAACGCTTCAGCTATGGTTTTTTTCGATGGGTGAGGCTTATTTTCCGCTTCCCACCAGAAGGTAGACAAGTACAATATGATATTAACGTCCATGGCGCTTAAACCTAGAGCATGCTGCTTTTCCAAAATAATACTGGGAAAGGCAGTCCATCCAGATTCCATAAGAGTTTTTCCCCATTTTTTTTCATTTGTTTGAACAGCTTTTTCTGCTGTAATTTCTTTTGTTTTTGCTGTAGACATGTACGTCGCTCCACTTGAATCATGTCTTAATTACAGCATAATAATTATGACATGTAACCTTTATAGGGGAGACATTTATGCCTTGAGGTGGGGGCCTTATGATCTCGATAGTATAGATCTTTATGTCTCTACTCATGAGGACTCAGTTGACTACCAAAGTAGACGTATTGCCAATCAGACTAATCGCCAATTAGACGAATAGGAACAGTACATACTATGATAATAGAGGTGAGGACAAATTTGTCTCCCCATAAGGTGTTTTTGAGGGGAAATAGCAGGATTTATTGTTAGACTAAAGCTATCCTTTTCATTGAACTGTGATTATTTATAGTGCTCTTGAACTATCCCCATAGCCGCTTCTCTAGCAAGATTACTGTTATCAAATGATTGCTTATAGAAATAGAAAAAAGCGATACCGAACTCGGCTAGCTCTATAAATATAAAGTTATTCGTAGAATGGAAAAAGTGAAAGTCATGATTTGTAGTGTGCATAATACATAGAGAGTTAAGCCTGTTAGCCTTTGACTTCACACTCAATGCATACAACGCCGAACGAAGATTTGAAAATACCTTTGCAGGACTTGTATCTGAAGGACCTTGAAACATTGCTATAGGCATTTTACCTATGAATGGTATGTACTCCGCACCTTTTACCTTATTTAGGTTTCTGCGAAGGTCAAGCACTTGAAACTTATACTCAAGAGTCTCTAACCATAAGATGATTAACTCCAAGGTTTCTTGCGGAAACCATTGATGGCGTACATCAACTCTTTCAAATTCATGCTTAAGGTGCCTTTCTAGCCCCCCCAGGATATTCGAATTGCAATCTTTGCATGCGGGCAGAGTTGTTTTGTTGTAAGTCTGAAAAATACCGTTAGTTGTTGTTTCGAAAGTTCGTTTCGTACAACGATTATAGACCCATTGAGGTATTACATGCTCTCTAGTCAGCTCATCCTGAGAACCGCAAAATATACATATTTCTGCTGAGTGATCAGCAATGATTGAGTCAGCAACTCTCCTCTTGTTTTCTCTGAGCTTCTTTCGAAACTCAACCAATTTCAATTGAATACTCAACTAAGAAACTCCCCCAAACACAACTTAGATATAATAGCCCAATGTAAAACGACACTTTTAAAGTGCTTATTAAATACTTTTAAAGTACTTTAAAAGCATTTAATAATGGTAATAAATTAGGCATGCCTAATTCTACTGCCCTTTGTATAAGGAGGTATTAACAATCAATGGGACGTGTATTTCAAAGCTACTGGGCTCTTCAGAAGAGTGACCCGTAAAGCTAATGTGATAATCAACTCTTAGTCTCGCGACTGTACTTTTTAGCCTAATATCCTTCACTTCTCCAGAAAGCCAAAAATCATGCACCATAGTATCAGCCTGATAGGGTATTGATACGCTTTGCGAAAAACCGATAGAAAGAGGAATTTCAGTGCCATTCTGAAGGGTTAATTTTGCTGATATGCTACGGCAATAATGTGGGAAGCTAAAAGATGCATTCGTATCAATCAAAAGGTAGCTTTTTAGCCTTAAAGACTGACCACCATTCTTTTTCTGATAGATTCGGAAAGTAGTATCAGAAAGGCTGAGCAACTACCTACCCAGCCTGTAAATCAGTAAATGATTTAATCTCTACATCCTGACCATCAGGAAACTTAGCGTGTAACTCTAATTTACCACCAAGCGCTTCAACATATTGCCCCAGGGTACTTAATAAAAGATCTGGGCGAGATTCAATTTGTGAAATATTCGGCTGAGCGATTTTCAAACGCTTCGCTACAGTAGCTTGATTAAGACCACGCGCTTTTCTTGCTTCTGCCAAGCTCATTTCAGCGACAATATCAACCGCTTTAGCTCTGGCAGCCAATTGTACTTCTGGCTTAATCTTCTTACGAAGATCATTTAGTGATTTAGCCATAATATCCACCTTAGCCCTTATAGGCCTTCATCTTTCAAGTGCTGTATAAACTCTTTTTCAGCAATTGGAATCATACGTTTATAAAACGTTTTATCTTTTTTGCCATCTTTCCTGCCTCCGCAAAGCAAAACAGCTCTACGCTTCGGATCGAATGCATAAAAGACACGGTATGGATTGCCTGCGTGCTGAATCCTCAGCTCTTTCAGGTTATTAACCTTGTCAGTCCCATGTAAGGTATCGGCTTGAGGCCTACCCAAATTAGGGCCTTTAATTTCCAATACATCTACCATAGCTTGAACATCAACCTGTTCAGCATCACTGAGAGCTAAAAACCAAGCTTCATACTCATCGGTGATTAAAATTTCCCAATCCATATACACCCCAAATTATACGCTCTGACTTATATACCGTCAAACGTATATTTTTACTTGTTTCCAGCTAATGCTCTATTTAATGTCATTCTTGTAACACCGAAGTGCTTCGCAACCTCACCTTTCGTTATGGAAGGATCGGTTAGCATTGCTCTGGCCTTAAGAACTGCTTTTTTGTCCATTTTTCTAGGCCTTCCACCTTTGCGTCCACGAGCTCTAGCCGCAGCAAGACCAGCCTGCGTTCGCTCTCTAATAAGATTTCTCTCAAATTCGGACAATGCACCGAAAATATGAAAAACCAACGTCCCTGAAGATGTGGCTGTATCAATAGCTTCAGTCAACGACTTCAGTTTTATTTTGCGCTCCTCAAGTTCACTTACCAAGGAAACAAGGTCCTTTAAACTCCGACCTAACCGGTCAAGTCGCCAGACAACCAAAGAGTCACCTTCCCGTAACGCTTCGAAGCACCGTTCAAGCTCAGGCCTATCTCTTGATGCACCGGAATAAGTTTCATGGAAGATCTTCTCACAGCCTGCTTTTTTTAACGCATCGAGTTGCATAGCAGTGTCTTGCAGTGCTGATGATACGCGAGCGTACCCAATTATCATAATCTCATACCTTTTCTATACGTAGATTATTATATGGCTTTTTATGCACAATTCACTTTTTAAATTATGTCACTACCAGGTAACTTTATTATGTATAAAAAACTACCGTTTTTTATACACCCAACTTACATGGCCATCATAGTTAAAGACATCTATGCTCGATATGTGATTTTTAAAATTAGGCATGCCTAATTTACCTGTGACAGTGTCACAGAATTTGTTATGCTATGTGACACCGTCACAGATAGGAAATACACATGCGTTTTTCTATAACTAACGAAAATCAAAAAGATGCCTGGGCATATATCTCCAATAAACTTAAGAACGATCCAAACTATCTTTACTTCGATGATTTAGGAAAAGAAGACGAAGCTAAAGACACCTTTCGAGCCATACGGTTTAACGAAGATTTAACAGCTGAAAAACTAAACAACTGGTGTAAAAAATACCTTCAAGATAAACAGCTCAACTCCCTTAGAGCTGCACTTCGCAAAAAGAGCTCAAGACGTAAGAAAGATGTTCTTTCCATAGAGCTTGATAGGGATATCTATAGTGACCTGAAAGACTTGGCAGCAGCTGAAGATATGACCTTAAAAGATTACCTGGCAATGCTCATACAGGACCGCTACCACGAGGTAAAACCTCCCGTTGCAAATAGGGCAAAGCAACGTAAAAAATGCTAGGTGTGACTACGTCACACCTTTCCCTCTTTTCGCTTATCCCAGCCTAAATTTAACACCGTGCCATCGGGCAACCCACCCCCTTTGGGAAAAGGGCATCAGGAGCAATGGCCCTTTTCATAGCGCCTTCACCGCTTCGCGGCTTGGCGCTAAAGGCCGTCCGCTCGCGGACGCTGTGTAAGACTCGTAAACTCGTCCCTACACAGCGTCCGCAGCGGCCTGTAGCATTTGCGCGCATATTTTTACACGCACAAAATCCGGCCTTGCCAAAGGGGGTGGGTTGCCCTATTATTACTCATGAAACAACCGTGAGCTTTCTGCTCCGGATTCAAAAAAATAGGCGCTTTCGAGCTGCCTTCAACACGTCACGAAGACCCACAAGAAAAATTCAATATTCTATAAATCATGCCGCGCCGCATTTTTTGGCGATCTTAAAAATCGGCGCTTTCGAGCTGCCGTTAACACGTAATGAGGATTTAGGCGAGATCGGTCCGAGCCTGACGCTATGCGTCGAACTGGGGCGAAACGGCCCAGGTGGTATTTATCATCTGGGACCGCATTCACTCAACGAGTGAATGATTTTCTAACAACTCATTATAGGTAAAATATGATTGAAGAATTCGATGTTAAAAAAGAGACTGAGAAGGCAAAGCAGTTAACCAAAGCAATTAGAAAACCGAGATTTTATCGCTCACGTTTAGATGAATACGCGGATATCCTTATTGCACTTCATCGAGCGGGGAATACAACAGCCAAAATTCATCGCTTTCTAGTTAAAGAAAAGAAAGTAAACGTAGCTTGGTCTACAGTATATCGCTGGGTGAAAAAGAATGGCTAGATTTAGGAAAAGCCCACTCAGCCCTCAAAAAGCGGAAAGTATTGCACAAAAACAAGCTGCAAAAATTATGGCTCGTATGCAAGGCCGAGACAAGCCAATCAAATCTGTAGGCACTGCCCGAGGTTACACCGACTGTCTTAAAAAAGTTGCTCGTTACGTTAATCAACAATTTAACATCAGTCTAAGAGAGCTTACGCCCGAGCAAGCCAAGCAATACCTTGATGTTCGTTCTGAAGAAGTAGGACAAAAAACACTAGATCAGGAGCGTCAAGCTATCCAGGCAATGATGCTTAATGTAACCAAAGCACTAAATATTTCCGATAAAAAAGATCGTCTATCTTTCGTCAAATCGACTAAAGATGAAATCGAAAAAGGCAGAGCGTATACCAGCCAACAAGTGTCCATGATCGCTTCAGCACAATCTGAAAAACACGCTATAGCGACTCAAATAGCTCACGCAGCAGGATTGCGAGCCCATGAACTTTATACACTCAAGCCCCTTCATGATAGAGAAGTTGAATATCGGAAGGAAAGAGAAGAGACAAAAACCACTCTATTTCATGCTCGTAACGGTATACGCTACACAGTAGTTGGAAAAGGCGGATTGGAAAGAGAAGTATTGATACCCGTTCACCTGGTGGAAAAACTTGAATCACGCCGATTAGCGCAACCACAGCAAGTTAAAGACAGAGGAGTATTTTACCGTTCCCACTACAACATTGGCGGGGGTAATAATTGGTCCAGCAGCTTCTCTGCTGCATCAAAAAGAACATTGTTCCGTTCCAGTGGAGCGCATGGCGTAAGACACAGTTACGCACAAGAAAGAATGAGAGAGCTTCAAAGAGCAGGGTTATCAATGAGCTTGGCGTATAAAACGGTATCTCATGAGCTCGGCCATTTGAGAGAGGGAATTACAAAAGTATATTTGCGTTAAACTGAGCTATTATTGAATTTGGCATGCCAAATTGGGGTTCTAGGGATTTTCCCCTCTAAAAAGACATAATCCTCTGTAGACCACACCAATAAATGGCTGCGGAGGTGGTTTACTTTCAGCTTGGAGCCTAATCATCCACTATCGGCCTTGTTATTTCGC
>Ga0209830_10001538_pt1 | contig 20200 bp, 10 predicted proteins | sample ArcticOcean_MG_C_12_FD_187439 | JGI IMG/M metagenome (GOLD analysis project Ga0209830, IMG submission 187439) | Marine microbial communities from western Arctic Ocean - ArcticOcean_MG_CB8_130 (SPAdes) (version 2) | ecosystem: Environmental > Aquatic > Marine > Oceanic | place: Arctic Ocean...
GTTCGAGCTCGCTCTCGGCAAACTCCGAGAGCAAAGAGCTAAACTCTGGCCCAACGCCGCCAAACCAATTCATGACAAGCGGTTTGAAGAAACCAGGGGCATTGTTAGCACGAGTGTAGTGCTTCCAAGGCTCCCCTTCGAGCTTCCTCTTCGCCGCTTTCTCAAACGGTTTTGGAACGACTTTCACCAAAGCACCACTTCTTTCAACGTGTTTGCACATCGTGAAATCGCAAAGCAGTGGTGCACCCCCTTCCCACTCATTCAGACAGAAGTCGGCCTCGTGAACGGAATTCGAGAACGGGTTTGGAAATCTGTATCTCGCCATTTCATTCGACTTCTCAAAGAAGGCAGCGCACCCAGTAGCTTTGCTGCCCAACTTTGCAATTAACTGCACCATGAAGTTATGGCGAGCAGCTTTCGATAAACCTACAACGCCAGGCGGGCAAAAGCTGGAGAGAAAATACGCGTACTTCAGCATCTTCACATAGTCGAGGCGAACAAAAACCACGAGGAGAAATACCAAAACGATGCGAGTACGTACAGACAAGAAAATACAGCAACAACAACAATAACAATAAAACAACTATAACTACTTTATCTAATTCTAAATAAAGCTATCACATATCGTACTCATACACTATCATCTTCATACGTCAACAACTAATTTTTCTTCTTTCGTCTGTTTCTTTACATCTATAGCACACGTATTCGCTGAAGCAAAAAATATCATCGCAAGGAAACACCCAATAGCGCAAAATACGTAGCTTAAGTAAACCGCATCTCTCAAGACGAGATAATCTAAAGTCCAAGTCATCAAGGGTTGTAACAAAAAGTACCTCGCGGTAATATTCGGCCCTAACGTCTTTGCCGATTTTGCAAATATGATTATATTCATCGCTGATGGGAAAACGGCTCCGTATAAAGCGGCTAAGCCGGCAGGAGCGCTTAAAGTCCAAACATCCGACCCGGTTCCATGAACGCATAAAGAAACGACTAGTAACCAAAAAGCGCAAATGCCAGTCATCATAGCGTTTACAAAGTCAATTGCAATATTCGCGTTAATAATCATCCGTTGCATGACAATTGCAATCGAAGACGCCAACGTATTAGTTAACATCCAGGTTACGCCTATGGCGACGTTCGGCGCAACGTATTCATGCGGATCGCCAAAAATTAAAGGACCTTTTTCTGGTTTACATACGACCCAAATTGATAAAATTACAAACACGATTGCGATTATTTTCATCGAATTCTCTGGATGTTCTTTCAATTTAAACGAAAATTTCTCCACGCCGAACAGAGCGGAAAAGAAAAATGTCAAAACCGGAGTCGTTAATACTAACGCCGACGTTATATCCGGACCCGAATTCTTATTCGCGAGGACGACTGAACTACGAATTACGGCCAAAATTGCCCCTAAAACCAACGAAACCGCAATCGTTTGCAAGCACAGTCGTCGTTTCTCCTTCCCGTCATCCAACGCGTCGTCATCAAGACGAGCGCCTGCGTCGTCGACAACAACAATCGCTTGATCAGTTTCTACCTCATCACTCCTACGACGACTACTAAAAAGCAAGACTAACGATGCTACTCTCTGACGATAGTAATAGACGAACAAAATAAAGCAAGCTATCGTCTCTCTGTAAAACGACAGCACGGTCGGATCAATGAACTGGCCTGGCCTAGTTTCCTCCCTCAAAGCGATCGCGAAAATAACGTGCATTAACATCCAGTTCACTTGCGCTATGAATAAGAATACGTGTACCTTCTTGCGCTCGAAGTTTTCTGTATTTAAATCTCTCTCCTGATCATCTCGATCGTCTCGATCATTTTTACCCGTTTTTTTCGTAATCACAATTTCTTCTTCCTCTGAATCTTCCTCTGAATCTTCTTCGTTCTTCGTCCGCGTCATCTTTTTCTGAATTCTTCAAATTCTTCAGAGTTTCCCACAGGAACGGGCAAAAGATGAAAGAATTGATATAAAGAGACACACACACACGGGACGAAGAGAAAAAGAAATCGGTGTCCTTATTATTTTGTTATTATTTTGTTTATTTTAATGCCTTTTAGCGAAGAAGCGCAAAGCGTCGTTTCTTTTGAAAAACGGTGACGCGTGCGAGTTTTTTTTCAGAAGCTGATGGCAGAGACCAGAGAGAGGAAAAGACAAACTTTTGAAGTTGAGTAAAGCGATTTCGGGTTTTACGGTTACAACCGTTCTCTTCTACGTAGCGCCAGCGTCAGTCACGGAGCAGATAACGACTCGACGTCGTTTCGCCATCCATCGCATTTGTTCTCGAGCAAGTATTGACGAATCGCCTTATTCGCCATGCGAGGCTCGGTATAGACGTCCCTGGTTCGTTCGGGCATATAGAGCACGGCCGAGCGTAAACAGCGATAGTTCAAAGGAGCCTTACATACTTCGTGTAAATATTTTAAACAGTCAAAGTTTTCAAACTTCACCGCGAATTCGCTAGCCGTTTCATCTAAAGGGCATCCGTTTTCTACGCAATATTTTAACATTTCCAGGTCTCCTCTTTCCGCCGCAGTCCTCGTGCACTTCTTAGTCCACGGAGTTTTTAATTCCTCGCGAACGTATTTCAAAAAATCCAAAGTGCCTTCGGCCGCTGCGTGACAATAACTCGAGCGATCTTCGAAATTAGTTCTTTGCATTAAATACGTGAAAATTTCAACGTTAGAGTCTCGAGCACACTCTAAACAATGCCTGAACACCAAAGGCAATTTCAAATCTTCGACTAAGTATTTCAGGCATAATAAATGTCCCCCAAAAATTGCGTTTTCGCAGCGTATATCACGTCCTACATACCCGACAGATGCTTTCTCAGGGCACCCGTTTTCGACGCAATACTTTAACATTTCAACGTTCCCAACGTGCGCCGCGCATTCCATCGTGTATCCACACCAAGCGCACTTCTTCACTTCTCGCGCCCACTTAAGAAACTCGAACTCATTCGTTAAAGCGATTTGACTCGTAAACTGTTCTTCATTGAACCTATGCGTCTTATTCCACGGTATCGGTTCGTTAAACCGATAATTATCATACGCTAATTGAACTTGCGACAGAGAAGTTAAGGTTCGCACGAGTATTCCCTGTTTCAACTCTTTCGCAATCAAAGACGTCAAATCCAGGCCGTCTTGACCTTTTACCGACCACAACGTCCCGGCGTGTTTCCTTATCTTATAATCGATCTCACACTTCACTAAATCTTTATTTCTTTTAACGATCTCACGCGCTTCTGCGTTGACTTCATAGAAGAATTTCACGCAAGTAATGCTCATCTTCGGTAACACGTGCTTTTCGAATACGTCCGGGTGATCGGTTATTAGGGCCCACAAACGCGTCGGTCCTTCTTCTAGCGTCAAATCCTCATCAATTCTCGTCGCCTCATCTGCATCTGCCGCATCTTCTGCTGCAACTTCATCATCTGCAACTTTATCATCTGCAACTTTATCATCTGCAACTTTATCATCATCATCGGATATGTTTAAATCACCTAAATCGAGCTTAAGCACTACGTATCCATCACGAGCTCGATCACTTCGCATCACGTTCCCAATTTTAAACCGCGCAAACCTTCTTCTTCCTCTTCTTCTTCTTCTTCTTCTTTGTGTCTGTGTCTGTGTTTGTATGAAGTTTCTTGTAAGAACGAAGATATTGTACTGAGGCTGCTGACTCATGTTTAGGGTTTCATTTTATGAAATAAGCAATTTTAGGTAATTTTGCATATTTTATATCTATTTTTACAAACAGTAGCGCCCCTCTCTCTTCTTCTTCTTGTGTCTGTGTCTGTGTCTGTGCCTGTGTCTGTGTCTGTGTTTGTATGGAGTTTCTTGAGATGTTATCATGTTAAGAATGGAACTATGGAAGATATTGTGGTGACTCATGTTTAGGGTTTCATTTTATTCTCCATTTTATGAAATAGGCATTAGGTAATTTTACATATTTTATATGTATATTTACTACAGTAATCGAGATCGATTAAGAGAAACAGCGAGAGGTTTAAAAGTATATCAAGTATTGAGATGAGGATCACGCGCTGTAACGAAAACGCGCTACTGATTTATCGTTCCAGTCAAAAAGTAAATCATAAAAGTTTTCCGAAAAATGCACAAAAGACGAAGAAGCATAAAATTGATTTAACCGAGAAGCGTTGGAGATTTTGTTTATCTGCTAAAGAGTGCGCCCTAAAAAGTGCCCTTAAGAACTCTGCGGAAGATGACGTGAGAGCGTACAGGGACGAACAATCAAAAGGGTGCTCTGAGTGCTATTTCTCGCGCGAAAGCGATAGAACGGAGAAGATTTCAAAAGCTATTCGCGACCTATTTTCGCAGACGAGTGATTTTGCGGGAACGACGACTGCGCAGACGATGGTTCTAGTGATCGGGATCGAGAGCGGGAAACTGATCGAGAGAATTCTTAAGGATACGAATAGGAATCATAACGTGAAAGTCATCGCGTGTGATTTAAGTGAGAAGCAGATCGTGAGAGCGATGGAATTAGTCCCCGATAGCGCCGCGAAAGGGAACGAAAGAGGGTGTAAGTTCGTAGCGCTAGAGAGTTTAGATTTCAAGGAGATAAAGCCGTATTTTGGACCGTTCGATGTGATTATATTTAACGATACGTTTGAGGATTTCGTTAACAATAACAACGATGATACAGATAATAGTAGAAAAGATTTCGTCGCCAGAGTCTGTAATTTGTTGAAACAGCGCACTGACGGTAAGTGTTCTAGGATCGTGATCTCTTCGAGAGAACGAAAGGAAGGATTGGACGAATTTAAGAGATTGACGAAGATGGAAATTAGAGCGATGTTCGATTTAACGACACCGTTAGTATTTAATGATGAAGAAGCAGCTGAATATAAAGGGAAATCTTTGAAATCGGTACTTTTAGATGATAGTAGTAAAACGATGACAACAAAGGACGCGGAAGAAAATGATAACGATGATGATAACGAATTAGATTCTCTACAAACGTTATATTTAGCGAAGAACTACAAGTTGGAAAAACCGATTATTATGAGAGCGAAAGTCGTACGTGGTTTCGGTCGCGGCAGTGCGCAGATGGGCCTTCCAACCGCGAACTTAGACCCCGAAGAGGTTGCCAAAAATGGAAACTTCTCCGTTGAGAACGTACCGTTGGGCGTTTATTTCGGCTATTGTCGTTTATTGAATACTGCTACTACTGATGATGAAGAAGAAGAAGAAGAAGAAAAGAAAATAGCCGTTCTAAACGTAGGAAGAAGACCAACTTTCGTCGATAAGAAAGATTATGAAAACGATGTAACGATCGAAGTACATTGCGTAGAACTCATTGGAGATAAACTAGCGTTCGATCTCGGTCGGAGACAATTTTATGGAGAAACGATGGAGGTCGAATGCGTAGGATTCGTTCGCCCGGAGATGAAATTTCAAGCGATTGATGAACTCGTAACGAGAATCAAAACGGACGTAGGTTTATCGAAGAACTCGTTGAGTAGAATGAAATATGTATAGTATATAATGTAGTGATATACGTATATGAGTGTGTTGTGTAATAATATAATAACAATAATAATAAATAAATAATGCCTTTTTTGAAACATGTTCAATATAATACGTTTTATCAAAACTGTCATTCGCCGGATCCGATATACACATAATTATGTAATCGTTTAAATCCGAAATTTACGAACGCGTTCATCACTCCTTTTAGTATATTTCACATACTGTCATCAGAAAGTCATCATCATCATTAAATTACTTTTTTTGTGATATATATATATATATATAATCATATATACATATCTGTATCATGTCGTTATTACTTTGCGTCCTTCATGGCGCCTTGAATGAATTGAAACAAGGCTCCGTCCGGCTTCCCGTCGACCATGTGCACGCCAGTCGCTTTCTTTGAATACATCAACTCCATAGTATCCAACCGTAAGACCTCGAACGATCCTTTACGCCACAGAGCGTTCTCGCCCCCCGGTATCGGTTTCTCTGCCTGGTTCTCGACCGCCCATCCCTCGCCTTTCGGTACCGTCTTCCTCAATATCTCTTCAACGTTCATCGTGAACGTAAATTTCCCAGGGTATGCCTCGTCCGCTTTGTCGATTAACATTTTAACCCTGGGTAAGTAATTTCACTTCTCGCAATATTCGATGTGGATCGGAATCGCCGCCTGCGTAGTAACAGTACTACGAATACTTCTCCTTCCATTGGAAGATGATTTTAACGAATGCGTCTTATGACGACGAACGAATCGTTCGTCAGTCGTCTTTGGAAGAACTCGTTTCTGCGCACTGTTTAAACCCTGCATCATCATCGCAGTCGCTTATTATTTATGTGTATTCAGTATATACGAACGCTTTGTGTGTGTATCACAAACCTTGCTCGCTAGCAAGGAATACTACTAAAATGATGATAAAAATAAGGAAGAAGTGACTTCATTGAAACATCAAAAATGAACAGAGTGGGGACACGTAAGGGGAATGGAAACCCTAAACATACCGTGCAGCACTCTTGTATGTTTAGGGTTTTGTTATGTTCTTACTCATATCTTCGCTCTATATTCGATCTAGAACTCGAACTTGAATACGTTTTCGGAGTAGTCCGAGTAAGAAGGCTTTCGTTTGAACGCGGTCAGCAGAGAATCTTACTCATTGGACGCAGTACGTGATCGATCACGCTTGAACGTGGAATTTCTCGCGTTTGCGCGATGCAGAAAAACACGCGTATCGGGGCCTACCAAATTTTTAGGGTTTAGGGTTTAGCGAATCTTTTTTCCCATAAAATTTTAGGGAAAGATTTTGATGGATTACTACTACTACTAATAAGCCAACGTGGCATTCTTGTTCAATAGAGACACATACATATACATATACATACATAAACACTTCCGAGGAGTATGTTTAATAACGATCGAGTACTTAACGTAAATCGTGGTCGAGGAGTTTGAGAAAGGTTAAGACGAGTGAACTACTGTTTGAACGCGCGTTTGTGTGAAATGAAACGAGAACAAACATATTCTTCAGATGATGATGATGATGATGATGATGATGATGATGATGATGATGATGATGATTTAACACGAGAAAACGGAATAGAGAACAACAAAAACAAAAACAGACCTAAGTTAACGATCATTCTATGCGACGATAACAGAGTGAATTTGAAAATATTAGCGAAGATGTTTAATAAAGTGTTCCGCGAGAGCTCGGTCGAGATCTTACGGTGCGAGGACGGTACCGAAGCGATTGATTGCTTTAAGGCGATCGATCGATCGAAGAATAAGTTAGCGATGATTGTGATGGATTTCCAGATGCCCCAATGCGATGGCCTATCCGCGTGCAAGTATATCAGAGCTTTAGAGAAGTTCAGGGCCGACGAAGAACGCGAGAAAGCGCAGGCGGCGCAATTACGTACGAATACGAATGAAATGTTCAAAACAAAGACGAACATAACGTCGTACGAGAAAGTACCGATTTTAATGTTCACGACGGAATTCAAAGTCGTCTTACCAATGTTAATAGAAGGCATAGTAGACGACAGATTGGCTAAACCGTGTTCGGTGAGAGAATTCGTTATTACGGTGCATAAACACATGCCTACGTTCGTTCTTAACAATTACCAGGACGTGTTAATTCCTTTGCACGAGAATACGTTGTTAAATAAGAATTTTCACTCCGAGAAAACACTAGGCGATATGATTATGGATTCGAACGCGTCGACGATGTCATCAATAGAAACCGGAACTCATCTCGCTCGTGCAGGAGATAACGCGTTTACGCAACATGAAGTTTCTCAAATGTTTTATGACTGGGTCGGGGCGAGCGATGACGACGACGATGACGATGATCAAAACGTTGAGGATAAACACAAGGAAGCGCATAGAAACGCGCGATGGAACTTATTTTTTTCCTCGTTTGCGAAAAGCAAAGCGATAACAAATAATAATAGTAACAAGAAACGGAGAAAGAATAGTAGTAATAGCGGCAGCGGCGAAAATAATAATAATAATAATAATAATTGTATATTAGAAGGAATGAATAGTCCGAAGAAGAAGAAACGCTTATCGTTGGATTCGTACGTTCGCGCTTGCAAGGACGTATGGTTACAAACAAAGAGACGTTTAGCCGAAGCGAAGAAGAACAGGAAAGAAAGAGCGTTTTTGATCAAGAATCGAAATAACAGCGTGCCTCAAAATCTTCAAGATTTAGTATACCTCGAGAAGGATATATACGACACGCTATAATGTGATCATACTGTGATGTGTACTGCATATATATATGCGAATTGTATTGTAGCAATATTTAATTTGAATCGTCTTTGAACGAAACCGAGGAAGCGCGAGTCCAAAATTTCTTCTTCTTCTTCCTCTTCTCAACAACCTTCGATACGAAAGAAGCGGACATCGCGCTAAACAGAGGATTTTTCACAGTCGTCGTTTGCGAACTACCTAAACTCAAACGTTTCTTATTAAGAGACGCTTCTCGAGCTAAAACGGCAACTTGCGCAAAACGTTTCGGCGCGCCCAAGACTGGATTTTGTAAATCGCCCATATAAAACGCTTGCATCTGTCCGCTTTGAAACGTATCAGCGCGGTCCATTGTTCCTCGTGCGATTCCTGGGACAATTTTATTCGCATTTTTGTTTATCGAGGCATTGAGCTTTGATAAATCTTCGCTCAAAGAAAAGATCGCTTCTTCGCTCGTTAAAGCTTTCATTAGAGCCTTTGTTGTTTCCGCCGCCGACTGTTCTATGGATGTTTTCGTTTCGTTCAGTATTAAGATTCCTTCATCATTATCTTCTTTTTCATCCTCAAAACCATTTTCAATGCCGTTCGACGAATGTCGTTGAGTGACACCATGATTCTTCCCCCCTCGAAGGCCCCATTTCCCTCCCGTTTTACACTCTTTCTTCGCTTCTTTAATGAGAGTATCTGTCGTCGTCGTCTTTTTTTTCGCAGGCAATTTTGTAAACACGCTTCTAAGCGTAGAAGCTTCTCCGAGTAATCTTCCGAGTTCAATTCTGGACGCGATGGCTTCACGGCGTTGTTTTGGCGGCATTTTGTCCAAAAACTTCTTATCGTCCCATAAGTTCAATAGTTTCGACGGATTATTCGAAATCGTCATCCCTCGACCGTTTGGGTAGCGAGAAGTCTCCAACTCGCATAATAAAGGGTTCGCACCTTTCGATAAGCACTGTTTTACTAGTTTTAAACCACCAAATTTAGCATCTGGACAGCGCGCCGATGCAGTGACTGCCCATACAAAAGGAGCCGTTCGCGCTTCGATCGATTTTGCGTAATCGATTGCAGTTGATTTCGTCGTCGTCGAGTCTTGTGCATGCCTGCCGACAATCGTACAGTCTGCGCCTTTCGCGAGTATTTCTCGCGCGAGTTCGATGCCTAATCTAACCTGGTCGTCGCTCTCTGCAGTTGCTGCTCCAAAACAAGCTGCAAAAAACGGCGTGAACTCAAACGGAACTAAATCCGTTCCATATTCGCCAAGAAGGGGGTTTCTACACAGCTTATTCAAAGCTTTCGCGGACGAGTGGGAGATTAACATCTTTGCGACGCTCGTAGCGGATTCAAATCGGGCATTTCGAAACTTTTGCATCTTTATCTCAGAAACTTTCAACGATCCGCGGTCATCGATTCCATAATCAATCTTAGAAAGCGGATATTTCGCCGGAGCTTCTTCGAAAGTGTTCAACGTATATTCTCTGAGATCGTCTTCAAATCCGAAAACGTGGTCAAAGAACAAACTCATATTCTGATCGTGAACATCGTCGTCGTCGTCATTATCGTCGTCCGAATCTTCAAAACCAATCGCTTTCGCTATAACGTTCCAGAACGAGGTCGTCTCTTTCTCATTTTTTTGTTCGTCTACTTTTTCTTCTTCTATAGGATATTCCAATCGTAGCTTTTCTCTCGCATCGTCGGCTTGCTTCTTATGTAAATCGGGCGCATCTAAGCGAAGCTGCGAAGATTCGTACACTGTTTGAGCTATAACAGTGGTGCGAGCGACTTTATTTTCTTCGTTCATTCGGTTTGCATTTGCGTCGGTTTTTTTTAATTTGTCGTACGACCAATGACGCGGGTGCGATTCACTTTTGCTAAAATTCTTTCGATTGATCGCGCCCAATCGTGCGATTTCGTTTGCTTTTTCATCTTCAGAATTTGACTGGTAATTATCATCATCGCAACGGTTCATCGAACGCGATGTCTCAATCGTAGGTATATGCTGCTCTAAATGAATTCTTCCCCTGTCTTGTTCCAGGACGACTCTTTCTTTTTCTTCTTCTTCTTTTTCTTCTTCTTCATAATTATTACTTCTGTTTGCGCGAAAATTTTTATTCAAATTTTGTCCGCTACAATCATTATAAGTCTGTGAAGCGTTAACAACTTCTGGTATGGGGCTTCCGCACGATATTGCAACTTGAATCGACATCGCGATAAGCGAACCTTCGTACCAGCTTCGTAAATTTCTGCCCTGCTCGTATTCAACATCGGCGCCATAATCAAGAAGAATACGAACAACTTTCGCAACGACTTCATGACCATCGCCTTCTAAACAATCCATCGCAATAAACAAGGGAGAAAACGTACACGTTCCTAACCTGTCTATTGTTTTCGGAAGCGCGGAAGATTCTTCGAGTATGTTCGTCGCCGCACCTATTGGCTCCGCAATATGTTGAATTGGAAACGAAATTTCCAACTTTGGTTGTTTCGTCGTCGCCGTTCTGAACTTGTTCGCGGAGACGGATGTACGCACTTTAACTGTATTGGCGTCTTCATCAGTTTTCGTCTCATTCTTTTCTTTCGCATAATCGCGAGATGATGATGATGATGATGCAATGACGGTGACCAAAGTAGATTTTGTCAAATCGTCGTTATTGCGCAAATTATCGAAAGAGACTCGTCTCTTATTTTCTTTCAATTGAGCTGCTTTTTCATCGATTTTCTTCGCTTTTGCTTCGAGATCCATCTTTTCTCGCAAACTTCTCGCAACATCAGCGTCAGATACTGCTCTCGCCGCGAGTGGAGACTTTGTAACTTTAGCTAAATCGAACTCGTTGAAGTCTTCCGGTTCTTCCCATTGTACGTCATACGTGATTTCGTTGAAGTAGTAATATAAACCTTCGCTTCTATCAAACCAGCGTACCCAATTGTTCGATTTAAAACCTTGATCGTAAGCCTCTTCGTCTTCGGAGTCCGAATACTCTACTACATCGTTATCAGTTGGTTTTCTATACCGTGTTTGAGAAATGTTGTTGGCGGTCAAAGGGGGCGGACGTATTCGTTTCTCTTTAGGATCTATAAAACCTTTCGGTTTCATCCAATCCGACGCACCAGTAGCTTCGTCGACGTAGTAATACATTTCATAATACGAGTCGTAAAAACGTGTATAACCATTTGAACTGTATACTTCGTCTTCATCGTATAAATCATCATTATCTTCTTCTTCAACGCCATCGTCATCATATTCATCGACATCAAATGTGTATTCGTCGTCGTCATAATCAGAGCGGTTAAACGCGTCGATGGAATCGCGACGTCGTTGTTGTCCTCCTCCTAAACTATCATCTTCAGCTTCTTGTTTTTTTCTTTTTTGCGTTGCATTCTGATGCTTTCGCTCTCTTTCTCTTGATTCGTCCTTAAACAAAGGCGTTCCACTACTACTGCTTGTTTTACTATCGCTATTATTATTACTATCTGCGTTACTGTTGATTTGACTACTAGCTTTCGAAGTAGCTTTTGATTGCATCTCTTCAACTCTGAAATTTAAAATATCCGCGTATGCCGTCGGCGTGTCGCTCAAAAAAGCGTCCAAACATGGTTCGTTCGCATCCGCGCCCGCATTCAAAAGTGCTTCTATCTTTACTAACGCTTTTTCTCTTTGCTTCTTTGACTTTGACTCGCCGACGCATCTTATCAATTCAATCAACGCTGTCGATTGTGATCCGCCTGGGAAAAAACCGACAGATTTCCTCGCGCTAATATTATCGTTTGAGAACAATGCATACATGTATTCGGCATCGGGATGACCATATCGCACAGCCGCACAAGCCGCAAAACATGGAGTGCAATACACGGGAAACGGTCCTAATCCGCACATGCTCAAATCTGCACCCTTTTTTATCAACATCTCGAGAACGCGCTTACCGTGGTCGACAAAACATAACGTATCCTCAATCGCTATCGAAATAAGTGTCGCAGTTCGATGTTCTTGAGTGACATCATCAATATGTAAACGAGGGACTCTTTTCCACTCAGTCGATGGGTTCGCACCGTAATCGAGCAACATTTGAAACAGTTCCATTGACTGTTTCTTCGCCCTAACACCGCGTCGCGGTTCGCTGAAAAACTCTTGGATTTGATCGACGAACGATACCGCTTTTTGACGTCGTCTTTGTTCAAGTTTTTCTTCGTTGTTGGCGATAATATTTGTTCCGAGGGCGGCGGCGGCTGGAAAGTTCTCTTTGTTTTCTTTCGTTCGTTGCTTTGTATTTTTATAGGACGAAATTGTATCACGTTTTCCTTGCATACGATCGACATTATTTTTAATTATTTCGGCGTCATCGTTAGCATCAGTATAATTTCTTCTACTTGTAATATTGTCGTTATTTTTTTCAATTGGTCGTCTCGATTTTTGTAGCATCGGTACGGGCGTATCGTAATAATTTCTCCACCACGGTTTCTCGAAGAAATGAACGCACGAGGAATCGTTCCAGCCGCTTGGATCTAACGATGCATACAGTGCTAAAGAAACGAGCGGAGTTTCAGTGCCAATCATTGGAAAATCGCCAAAGCAATTTGGAGAGGCACCGTACTCTAGAAGCAATTTACACACTCGAAACGCTGGGTCGCCACAACCTTCCATTATCGCAATACCGGCAAAAAATAAAGGCGAGCCTTTAGGTTGCAAGGCATTACAAGCGTTTGGTAACGAACCTTTCGGTAAATCATTCTGAGATTCTATGAAATCAAACGCTAAACGTTTGCGCATGATTTCAAATTTACTAAGATCGTTCTGCGCATAGAACGTGCATTCGTCATCTAATGCGATCGTAGGACAAAGCTGAATCATTTGCAAGCAAAACAATGAAATGTTTTCTCTAATCTGGAAAGAGCACGAAGCGTTTTCATATAAAGACATCGTGAGATATTGCAAAGCGGAAATGTAATCGCCTTGCGGATATCGAAAACTTCTATGTCGTTCTATTTCTTCGTCTTTTTCTTCTTTTTCTTCTTCTTCTTCGTCGTCGTCATATAATTGATGATCAAAAGATCGTTCTGGGATATAACATTTTATGTTAGCGTCGCACTCTTTCGCGCGCCCATGTTTTTTACCAACCACGATTTCCATCGCTCTTAAAGTTTCTCCTATTTCGCTTCCGCTAGAAATTGCAATAGAAAGGAAGAACAAACAGTTTCCAATAGTTCCATTCGGTATTGAACAAATCGATTGATTAATCATCATCATCGATTGTATTTGATACGTTTCGTCGACATCGGCGCCTGCGTCGACTAAAATCTCTAAAACTTGGCACAAACCATGAAAATATTTCTTCGCGGCGCTATTATTAGAACAAAAACTCGCTGAAATCAAATGAACTGGTGCAATCGAAGTCGCCGTCGTTTTATTATTGTTATTGTTATTGTTATTATCATACACGCCTTCGATGTCTATACCGCACTTATTCACGCCAAACTTCGTTAACCTTTGAAAGTATTCCTGAAACCGCCATACGTCTAATCCTTCGCTGGCGCACGTACACAAAATGAACATCAACGTCCCTCTGAGGCAGTTCTCAATTTTATACTCCGCGTTCGATAGTACGCGCTCGTGCTTAAATCTCTTTCGCTCCTCTTCGATCGCCACGAAATCATCGAATCCATTTTTGTGCCTCGACAGAATCTTTCCCCCGTACTCGTCCTCGTTCTCTTTAATCTTTAAATCGATAAAGAGCAATTTTCGCTCGATACTTTTTGAAGCAGCGGTCGCAGTGGTCATCGCAGAAGCAGAAGCAGAAGCAGAAGCAGAAGAAGCAGAAGCAGAAGAAGCTGTTATCGTTTTAGTAATCATCTTCGTTCCGTAAAGTACTTTAACAAGACCGCGCTCTCGCTTTTCTCTTCCTTCTGATTCATCCCATCATCGAAACTGGTTCGGCACGGGAAGAAGAGGAAGCAGAAGAGTACGGCACAGGATTGAAATCAAAACATCAAACGCAGCGAAGGATCGTTTAAAAGAGAGAGAGAGTGTCGTGAAGCGTCCGTCTTTCTTAGCGTCCGTGTACACACTCATTAAACACTTAAACACTAAATGCTGAAATGTGATGTTGTATCGATACAGAAAAGGCGCGCGTGATTTTTTTAGTGAAACCCTAAACACTTCGAAGTCGTCATAAAATTCAAAATTCAAAAATCTCCCCCTTTATTCTGTTTTCAAAAGTTTTGCTTTCTCATTAATTAAGGAGCTCCATAAAATACTCTCAATACTGATCAAATACGTATACTCAACCACTACTGCGTACTACTACTGAGCGCGTTTAGGAAAGCGGCGAATATCAGAGCGAGAGAGGGTACTGTTCTTCTGTACTGTTGCTTAGTGTGTGAATAATAATAATAAGAAGAAGAAGAAGAAATAATATGTCATCACCGTTACCGTTACCATCGGCATCAGAAGAAGATGGGATGGATTTGAAAACATCGCAACAGAAGAAGAAGAAGAACGAGAAGAGGCGAGCGTTGGCACCTAGTACTGATCATACTCTAACGATCGTAAACACGGAACGTAATGCTACTACTACTACTATTAATAGTAATAGTAATAAGCATCAGCGTTGTGGTGATAAGCACTCGATCGAACAATATCAACCGGGCTCAATAGTGAAGGTTTCGTTGAGGAACTTCATGACGTATCAACAGGTCGAGCTCGTGCCCGGGCCGGATTTGAACGTCTTGATTGGACCGAACGGTACCGGGAAGTCATCGTTCGTTTGCGCGATATGTTTAGGCTTGAATGGACCTTCGAACCTGTTAGGTAATGAAATTAGTATCAGTTTTTTAGTATCGTACACGTTTTGTTCGTTTTGTTCGTTTATTCGTTTATTCGTGGTAAACTTACTTATTCGTTCTATGTATAGGCAGAGCGAAGGAACTCGTAGAGTACGTGAAGAGAGGAGAACAAAGGGCTGTAATCGAGATTACTTTGAAATCGTTCAACGATGATATCACGAATCAAAATTATTCCAACACCGTCGATGTCGTGAGGAGAACGATTACGAAACAGAAAGGTAATAATACTCAAAAGGGCGGCGACGATAGTTCAAATAAAGTAACTTCGACGTGGCACATAAACGGGAAACCTTCAGGGGCCGCCGAAGTCGACGAATTAGTGATTCAGAAATATCACGTACAACTAGCGAATTTGTGTAACTTTTTACCACAAGACAGAGTCGCTAAATTCGCCGGTCTATCGGAAACCGAAAAGTTGAAAGAAACCGAACAAACAGTCGAGAACGGAGAGCTATGGGAAATGCACGACGACCTCATCAAAAGGAAGAAGAACATCGCGGACGGCGAAAGGAAACTCCATAATCATAAAGCCGATTTAGAACAAGTCGGAAAGAGTTTGGAAACTTTATCGAGAGATGCTACGAAGGCTAAAGAACAACAACAGTGGTTAGATAAAGCGAACGATTTTAAAAAAAAACTCCCGTGGGTTCAATTCGAGAAGAAAAAACAAGAATACGAAAAGTTCAAAGGAGAGTACGAAAAGTGTCAAGAACGAGTGAAAACGTGCTTGAAAGAATCCGCGGAGGCAGAAGTGCCTTTGAGAGAGATAAGAGAGCTTTCGAATAAAATGCAAAAAGATAAAGCTTCGAAAGAGAAAACTCTGAAAGACGCGGAGAACAAAGAACGAATGACGCAGAGGAAGTTATCCGATATGAGAGTTGAATACGACGACAAAGAAGAACAATTGAAAAGTTCAAATAAAAGAGAAAAAGAGGCAAAAATGAGCGTTCAGCGCTTGACGAATGAAATCAAAGATTTAGAACAACGATTATCGGAAATCCCGGACGTACAATCCAACGGATCGCTCGAAGCTTTGAGGGAGAAGAAAGCTTTGTTTAATAAAATTCGCCAAGAACGAATTCCATTCGAAACTCGTCTCGAAGAAGCGAATCTTAAATTAAGACCGGCTGAGGACAAAGTGAGATGGTTTGAACGCCAACAAGCTGATATGGACTCTGTTCGTGGGAAGAAACTCAACGCTTTAACGCAAAGCATGAAAGGCAGGATTGATATGGCCGTCGTCGATAAAGAAGTGCGCGAATTGGCAAAAAATTTGAACAGGGAGAAGAAACTTTATGGTCCAGTTTTATGTGAAATCGAATGCAACGTTCCATTTAATCAGACGTGCTTGCAAAACGTGCTCGGCCCAAACGCTTTATCGTCATACGTCGTCGATAACGACGTGGAATTGATGAAGGCTTTGAATAATCTCTTCAAAACAAAAAGGTATTTGTTGAGCGTGGTCAACCAAACTGAAACGACTCCTTATCAACCAAGCGCGTTTAATGATGCATATAAAAGGTTTGGCGTAACTGGTACGTTGGAGTCGACGTTCACGGCGCCAAGCTGTGTCAAAAAGACGTTAGTTGCATTGAACCGCGTTGATAGTATAGCGGTCGGAGACGCAAAAGTTTTGGACGCCGTGAAATGTCAAGAAATGTTCAACGCGAATCTTGGAAACATTATCACAGTATGCACGAGTACTAACAAGTATAGTACGTTCAAGTCGAGATATGCGGCTCCAGGAGAATCGGTTCCATTCGAAGCCGAAGTGATGAGAGAACCTCAAGTCAGACTTTTCGGCGCTCAAAGAAACCAGTCAGAAATCAACGAAGTGAGAAGAAATCTCGCTGAATGGAAAGACAGAGCCGAATCGATTCGAAAAGAGCGGGACGAGATTCAACAAAAAACTAACGAGATGAAGAAAGCCGAGGGTGAAGCAGATGTGGCGTTGAGAGATGAAAAAGGGAAATTGAACAAGCCGAAACGAGATAGAATGCAAATTGAGTCAAGAATAAAGAGTGTAAAGCTATCAAAAGAGTCGCAAGAACAAAACTTGAATCTTTCGGCGAATCGAGACAAGTTGAAGAAATCTTTGGAGAATTTAGTGATGTCTCGCGCGAAAGAAGCGATGAACTGCGTTGTCTCGATAGACGCCGTCTTTGCCGCGAGAAGAGAAAAAAATATCGCCGAATTGAAATACGTAGAGGCAAGAGAGCGCCAGGCTCATTATGAGAAAATCTATGAGCAAGTGAAGGAAGACGGTCAGAAATGCATTGAGGAGTATAATGAATTAAAGGAGAGGAAAAAACGATTGATTCATGTCTTGAAGCAGTTTAAAGATAGAGCGATGGAAGACGCCACGCTTACTCCAGATTTGCAAGAAAAATTTGTAAACATGCCCGAAACCGAAGAAGAGTTGATGGAAGAAATTAAAACTTGTGAAGATAAAGCGACGAGTATTGTTTGCAGTAATCCAGCCGCCATGTCCGAGTTTAATAGGTACACGCAAAGGAAGAAGGACCTGGAGACTTTGATTTCGAGAGAAGAACCGCGCGTAAACGCCGAGCTTGAAATCATCGGCGGAATTAAGCAAAAGTGGTTACCAAAACTTCAACGCGTTTTGAGCAAAATTTCAGACGCATTTTCAAGAAACTGTGCGGATATAGGCATGGCTGGAGAGGTGAAACTTCGAGAAGCCGCGAACGACGATTTCGAAAACTACGCATTGGACATTTTTGTTAAGTTTCGCGCAATTGAAGAATTGCACGCGCTTAACGCAAACAGACAATCTGGTGGCGAGCGCGCCGTTTCAACAATGTTGTATCTTATTTCGCTTCAAGATTTGACGAAATGTCCATTCCGTGTCGTAGATGAGATTAACCAAGGCATGGACCCGAAGAACGAGCGTAAGGTTTTTAAGCAAATGGTGGATTCGGCCTCGAAACCGTCAACTCCGCAATGCTTCCTTTTGACGCCAAAGTTATTGAGTGGGTTGGAATATAACGACAACGTCACAGTTTTGTGCATCTTCAACGGCTATAGGCCAGGAAATGAAACGAACATGCAAAAAGAATTGCAGCCGTTCACGCCGTAAAAAAGTGTTTTTGTACATACCCATTATTTGAAAAATCTTTGTATTTCCCCCGCGCGAGAGTGAGAAGTTGTTCAAGGTTAAATATTTGTATTTATACAAATTTTCATATACATATATATTAATTAAAATATACGCACGCGCAAAGTGAATGGAATTATTTTCCGATATACTTCAGTTCGATTTCAGTGACGCGCTCATCGAGATTTTGAGCAACTCTCATTAACTCTTCGATTCGCTTATTCATGAACCCGATATCGAGAAATCCTTCTGTGAGTTTAAAGTTCTGCGCATATACAGTGCCGCCAAAAACGGCCGTATTTTCTCCCAACGATTCAACTCCTTTCCCAAAAACGAAACTATTTCGATGCGTAGCTTTCGAGTTTTCCCCGCCAACGAATGAATTCGCGGCTTCTTTCTCGATTTTATTATTCTGTCCAATAACAAAACTTGCGACGGCTTCTGCCGTAGTGCCGTTCCCGAACGAAGTCGAGGCGTCGCCTGAAGCGGTCGTATTCAGATTGAATGCAGCACTCGCTACTCGACCGCTCGCCTGTGAGTTTGCACCCGTTGCAAAATTGGCAATGCCTAGATTCGCTCTCGAGTTTAATCCTTGGGCGAAACTGCTCAAACCGGCTGAGAAAGTAGAAATACCAAAGGAAGAAGACCCTTCACCGAACGATCGAGATAATATACCTTGCGCGAAACCACCAGATCCATACGATTGAGAAAAAATACCTTGGGAAAAACCAGCTACGCCTTGTGCGAACGACGACAGACCTCCGGCGATTGAAGACCTTCCGTTCGCGTAATTTCTTTCACCGGATACAAACGACGAGCGACCGCGCGCTTCGCTTTTTTCACCAAACGCGTTCGAAAAATCCCCGCTCGCGATCGTTTGCTTCCCGAAAGACGACGAGGCGATCCCAGATGCTTTCGTTAATAAATTCGCGGCAAACGATGCGTCGTTAGTTGCCTCGCTTCCAACGTTCGCGGCTAACGAAGATACGCCCGACGCCCTCGTATACGTACCACTGGCAAAACTTAAAACGCCAGTTGCATCGACTCCACCTCCTATACCAGTCGCTCCTTCGGCGTTAGCGTTAGCGAAAATACCAGACGTGAACGTCCCGCGAGCAGTAGATGCAGATCCTATGCCCATAGAGCTCGAGCCTTCACTCGTCGCTCGATTATTCACGCCTGCGGATAATGCGTAGTTGACTTGATCAGAGAATAAACTTCTCTGCGACTGCGATTGCGCTGAAACCGCGTCGTTCTCGAGTAATTCGTTCAGAACTTGGAAACATGGCGATGGTTGTATAGCCGCTCGTGCTCTTTCAGTCGCGGTGATCATTTGAACGATCGAGATGAGCACGACAAACGTCGTAAACATTTTATTGATCTTATTAAATATATTTGCTTTTTTATGTGCAAAAGGAAAAGAAAAAATAATGAAAACCGAGCGTTTTTTACCAAGCCGAAGATCTGTGCTCTTAATTTCATTATTAAAAAATATACTCGTAGTTCGTTTTGTTTTTGTTTTTGATGCAGGGTGTTTAAATTAAACCTGAACACCTAAACCACGTAAAACCGTACACCCTGAAACCCATCTTCTTCAATATTCTTCAAAACAATTAAATCGATTGAGATCGTTATGAATCGCGGATGCTTTTGAGGACTCTGTCCACGCCTTAAATGTTTGACCGTAAGTGTATGCCGATCTCTCTCAAAAAGTGAAACCCTAAAATGAGGGGAATAAATAAATTAATTAATTAATTAATTAATTAATTGCGAGTAGAACGCGTAAAATAAAATGATCGAGAAGAACGTAATCGCGCGCGTGAACGAATTCGCCTCAGTTTCTCAACAACGACAACAATCGCGCATTAATAACGGTAATAACAATAACAACGATAATAATAACGCTCGCGCAGACTTCGATCGATTGTTTGAAAAAATTCAAAGAGCAACCGTGATCGGGGAAGACAAACACGTTGATCTGAGCATAAAAAGGTGTTGTT
>Ga0209830_10001542_pt1 | contig 20176 bp, 20 predicted proteins | sample ArcticOcean_MG_C_12_FD_187439 | JGI IMG/M metagenome (GOLD analysis project Ga0209830, IMG submission 187439) | Marine microbial communities from western Arctic Ocean - ArcticOcean_MG_CB8_130 (SPAdes) (version 2) | ecosystem: Environmental > Aquatic > Marine > Oceanic | place: Arctic Ocean...
AAAAAAAGAAAAAAAAAAAAAAATAAAAATAACTAAAAGAAAAAAAAAAAATAAAAAAAAAAATAAAAAGAAACATCTGAAGGTTTCTAAAAAATCCAGACGTTCAAAAAGACGATCTAAAAAAAAAGTGATTACTAAACAAGTATTAAAAAAATTACGTTCGTTACGTAAAAAGGGAAGGGAAAAACGCTTACTCCGTGTAAAATTTAGAAGAAAAAAAAATATTCAAAAAGGGTCAGCTCGTGACCATTTTATTCTATTTAAACCTGCTGAAGGTTCAATATCGCTTGGTAACAAAACCATTACTATACCATCAGATAAACTGCGATTAGATAAACTAAAAGATATTTTTAAGACAGTCTACAATTCTGAGTATTCTGAATACGTCACATTTACTATTGATATTGGTGGAAATAAAATAACAATACCTCAAAATAAACAATTATTAATTAATTTTATTACTCCACAGTTTGAACAATTAGGATTATTACATTCCTTTGAGACGAATTTAACTATTTATTATACAATTTATTCCGATGTAGTTGCGCCTAAAATAGAAATAGGTCACCGTTCAGATATATCAGAACTTCAATCCGAAAATATACTATCAGAACATCAAATTGAAAACATAAAAATAGATAAATTATCAGCATTAAACAATGAAATACGAGTTTTATATACTAATAGTGATGGAACATATGAGCCCTATTATATTAGTACAATTGTAAATAATGAGATGAAAGTAACCGAGTATGTTCATGATTTTAATGAATTAATAAATATGTTTGACACTACAATAGCAACTGGAGATACAAATATGTTTACAGATTTAGAACAACAAAACGAAGAAGGGCTTTACAATCGTATATTAACAGAGGAAGTATCACTAGACGAGGTTGTGATTAGTTCAGATTATACAGTTACGGATTCTATGTTCTATTTAAATGATTGGTATGACAATGATATTAGAGAATTATCAACTATGGAAGGAGGAAGTAGAATACACAAGAATAATATACAGAAGGGGGGATTAAATAATAAATATATTAATATGTTGAGAGATTCACGAGAATATGCTACTATTATTCCACCGTCATCAAAAATTAATTTAGAATGTGCTTTAATAAATATATTAGAAAAAATGTTAGAGATTAAACATGATTTTGGTGCTGGACCAAGAGGAACGTTTACAACAAAACAAAAAAGTGGAAAGGACTTTAAACAAAAAGTAAATGAGTTATGTGGAGTCGCGATGAAAAACAGATTAAAAAAAGCTTTTTCAACACTAAATATAATAAAGGCTATCAAAACAGTACGTTCAAACGATAAAATGTTTTTATTTGATGATGATTTATTAGGAGAAGGATCAAGCTGGAAATATTCATTAGACAGTAGTAAGTATAGTAAAGAATATAAACGTATAGTAGAAAGCATAAGAAAAAAAGCGTGGAATGAAGGGCGTATATTTACAGATATGATTAACGAATTAAACACCATAAATATGCTTGACGCCACGTATGATATTAAATATTATAATGTTAATGATTTTGGTGCGCCGCCGCAGACCGCGGCATCTTCATGGGATTCTACTGTTTTACAGGATGTAAAAAATATTTCCATTGATGAAAAATGCCAACGAACATTATTTAAAAACTACGACGTATATAATTTATTATATAACAACGCAGAGTTAGACGGCATACCCTGGAAGCGTAATACATTAGGAAATGCGTTAGATCCTGGTAGTGGAACAGTTCAATCTGCTATCATACCTCCATTATTATTTCCTATAAGTAGCTACTTATTTAGAACAACTACATTACAATATTGTTTTTGGGAAGCATTAGATAATGACTCTAATAAAATAGACAATACAACTAGCATACCACTTCCACCTATTAAGGCTATTGGTTTATTTTATAAATCACCCGCTCCCGCCGACCCCATACTTTGTGGTTCTTATACGATAGGATTATCTGTAAATAAAATATATTATATATTAGATAACCTGGATATTTGGATTCTAAAATTATCTTCACTTTCATCTTCACTTTCATCTAGACTAAATAATGATGATATAACAGATGCAATGCCATCAATTGGTGCCGATAAAATTAATGGTATTACAGGTGACATATACGACCAACAAAACGCATTTGAAGGTATATTTTACTTATTTTATCTTATTAAAAAAGATGCGGTGGGCGCCGCGTCCCGTCCCGCGCAATTAAAAAAACTATTTACATTAATTTTATTAGATTTTAAAAAAGCTGGTGACTGGAGTCAAATTTTGTCTGTTAAAGAGTTAGTTAGTTATCCCAGCAGTTCTAGAAAAGAAGATAAAAGAACATATTTTACAGGTGATGATAAATTAGCTGTATTATTTGCTCATTTATCGTATACTCCTTATATATGTAGATGGACGGACTACACATCAGATAATCATACTTTTTTATTAATAGTAACACCTCTATACTTAATTCCTGATAATAAAGAAATAGCACGTTTTGATCGAGAATTGGAACAATCAAATCAACGATTGAGAGTTGTGAGTGGCACCATTGACGATGATAGTATATTAACTAATGATCTATATACAGATAGTTTACGAACACAAATTAAAATGTTACAAGAAAACGCGAACCGTGCCGCTAAAACCTTTGAGTCAGACAAATCTGAATCTAATAAAAACATATATACGACAACTCTGTTATATTTTAGATTATCCGTAAATGTTCTTATACATTATTATAAATATAGGAAAGAATTTGCTATTTATAACGGAGACACTTACTCAAGTGACCGAGACAGTTTATCAAATCAAATAACAAAATTAGAAAAGGCATTAGATAAATTTGCGGATATATCAAAATCGGCGACGACAGGTAATAAATTTTTTATTTTTATAATACAAGCTGTTCCTAGATTGTTACGATTTTTGTTCCGAAAAAATAATTTTAATAAATTATATAATTTAGTTGTAAAAGATTACAATACATATATAGAATCACTCGAAAAATTAAATACATCCATTAGTGAGGGTTTACCAGGTTCAGATCCATTAGATTTGTTATCATCAGTAGCTGACGGCACGACTATATTAGGATTTTCTATAGATGAGGAAGGTAAGAAAGAGCGTAGTGTTGGTGGAGAGGGTGATAGGTATATAGCATCTTTTTCTGGTGTTATACATAACGTTAAACAAAAAATTAAAGACGCATTAAGTTCAGGCCGAACAAACCCGACAAGACCTAGTCGCCGTGGAACACCTAAGACATTTAGACTGTTAACTGCTCTAACAGAAACGCTTGTCTTACCGGCATAAACCAAATAAACAAATATAAATTTAAAGATATATATAAATATAATATTAACTATATATATATATAGATATGACGAATATTCGAGATAGACATCTATCAAAAATGATAGAAACATATAAACAACAACAAATAAGGCAAAAAAATATAGAAAAAAATTTGGTTATGAATCCCAATATAACCAGTTGTGATAAACGTACGTGCTGTGCCAAAAAAATAGATGTTCGTTCTGAACGTTTAAAAATATATATAGAATATGTTATGTGGTTGGTTTAAATAAGTATTAGTATAGTTTTTATTTACGTTTAGTTTAATATAATATACTTAAAAATCTCCTCCACCCATACAACCGTCATGGTAATAGGTCCACGTATCTGCTGGCGTTGGTTGTGCGGGTGTAGAACCCGAAATAGAGTTATGAACCTTTAGAGTATTGGTCGTTGAATGTTCTCGTGGTTCACACGGATCGCAACTCGAATAGTCCTCCATGTGCGTGACCCACATAAACAATTTTTCTTTGGACTGAGATTTACTATTATACAACTCAAGGGTTTGAAGACAATTGGAATGTTCTGTACTCAAAGCATATACAATTTCGCTTAGTTTACACTTGTTCCATTCACTTAATTTATAGGTAAAATATTCGGTTACTTGGTATTCTTCACTATATTGAGAAGTCAAAAAATCAATAAGTAGATGTTTATTTTTTTCAATAAAATGATTAATCGTACACACAGAATCACTATAATTATCTAGAAATATTGTATAATACACGCTGGACTTAGAACTATATATGCACGATTTATACTTACCTTGGTGATATTTAAAGATTTGAACAAAGGCATTGGCCATAGACATTCCTCGTTTTGTAGGAGGACTGGGGTGTTCGTTCATCACAGAAGATGAATTATTTTGCGGTGGAAGAGCGGTTTGGGAAAATTGTGACATTACAATAGATACAATAGATACAATACGTAACAAACAAGGTAATATTAATAATATGTAGAATATATAATATCAAATTTATATATATTATCTATTTTACAAATATATATTTAAACGGAACCTGTGATAACTACATAACTACATAACTACATAACGAATCAATAATGAATATTGCCTTTGTTATATTAGGTTATATATCTATGATGTTAACAACGATATCCTATGTTCCTCAAATTATTACAGTATTCATACATAAAAGTGGTAAAAATATTTCTTATCCGTATCTGGCATTATTAGTTGTTGACGTATTATTATATTTAATATATGGTATAGGATTTTTACTTGATAATAATACCGATGCTATTCCTATGGTTATTGGAGCTTGTACGCAACTATGTTTATTAGCAGTGTTAACGATATTGAAAGTATCGTGTAATATTATAAAAAAAATCCGTACTAAACAAGAAGAAGATACCAATATAGAAGAAACAACAAACGATGTAACTTTATAAATTTGATGTATATATATATGAATATAATTTAAATATATATAAATATGTTTATAAAACTATGTATGGTAATATATATAATAGTAACCGGATATATAGACAATAATACTTGTACGTTATGGGTGATTCCAAAAGCTGATATTTGTACTTCGGACGGTTACTTTTTTAAAGATAGAATTAACTGTATGTATGCGGAAGGAAGAAAATATTATTGTATGGGTATAGATAAACATTTATGTGGATTACGTGATACCGGTAATCTAACTGGATATTATCAAGTAGAATGTGGATAGTTATTTATAATAAAATTTGATATAACATAGGCTATATATACCATATCAATCAATACCATATCAATTAATAGTATGCCTTCAAATATAGATATTATTCTTGTTGTAGCATATTTAAATAGTTCTGCTTTGGATAATCTAGAGCAACTTTTAACCAAAGAAAGTAACGCTAATATTAAAAACACTACATTATCTAGAATAGTATCCACTAGAAATATTTTAAAACAACATACTATAAAAATTAACTTACTTAAAAAGTTTAATCCTATTATTGGTAGTTATTATACCAATAAAATGCGACAATGTAATCATCATTTAATTATGTGCATGGACTGGCAATAATACAAAAATATATATATATAATATCTTATACATAACATTTACAAATTTGATATATTTTTTTCTATTATAATTACTTATACATAAGTTATTATAACAGTATATTAATCATGATTCGTTCTAAATCTATGCCAGCAACTCTTAATACGTTGCGTAAAAGTTACGCGTATACACCCATTCCACAAAAACTAACAAAAAAAAAGCGTAAAACTTCTCCTCATCCCTATACGTTGGAGTTTGCGGACATTATTATGAAAGAAATATTTTCCCTTATTACAACTGTGGTAAATCCTAATCTCATTCATACTGCTACTACAACTTCAAAGTCATTTAGAACAATTATACTTATTCGTTTTCCTATATTGTATGGTTGTATCAAAGATAATTTTTCCTGTCATCGATCAGAACTAGAAGATTTAATTGAATATGTTCGCGCGTATGCCATTAAACAGTATAGTGATTCGGTGACTCGTTCATTTCAAAAAACAAAATTATTTAAACAAAAATTTAGACATTTATCACAAGTAAAAACGAGGAATATTCTTTATGCTATGAGTAATACACATTACGATTGTTTAGGAGCAATTAAAATTTTGTGTGGACATACAGTCATTTGGCGCAATACAATGTATAATACGTGTAAACCCACAAATACACCTACCATTACATGGATTTCCAACTTCTTTGATCTCGAGTTTAATACTATTAAATCTCCTACCAAATATGAAGTCGAAAAAGACATGAAAATGATTACGAATTACATTCACGAAGATAATATTCTTCGTCGTTCCTTTAATATTACGACTGATTTGGTTCGTTAATATACGTTTATTATATAGTAAAAATAAAAAAATTTGATTTTTATTTTTACTATATATATAAGTTCATTCACAAACTATATCTATTTATAAAATCACTACTTTATTATGAGTGAGAAAAATAACTATTCAATTTCTAACGTTACGCCTATTGTAACTAATAGGGGCACAAAGGAACTTAAAATAATGTTTAAGGTTAATTATTCAGCAACAGTTATAAAGATGGTTTCTATTCTAATGAATAACTATCGTAAATATAGTCGTCCTACTAACCGTCATATGGTCGAACCGAATGGCGATGTATTTGTTTGTGGTGATAAACTTTCTTATAATGTTAGAACAGATTCACATAACATTTCCACTAAATGTCATATGCATGGAACATCTATGGGTTGTAAATTTAAATTAGGAATAACCGATGAATTTATGCATAGAACCAAACAAGAATTAGATCATTGTCGGTGCTATTGTAAACCCGCTACTCAATATGAATATGATAAATGGTGTTACGATGATTGTATACGATACAATCGCCTATTGGACGATAATGCTAAGATATATAAACGGCTGATTATGTAATACTATAAATATAACGATATCCATATAATATAAATAAAAAATTTGATTTATTTTTTTCTATTACATTATACAAGTATACCATATATACCATATATACCATGTCATGGGTAGTTTCTCGTCATTTAAATAAAAGTGGAGGTAATAATATTACGTATCGCATAGGTCAATATAATAAATTTTCTCATTCAGGTTTCGCACGAAATAAACAAATATCACAAATGTTAGTCCAATCGTCTCATTTTAAAAACTTTCAAGATACAATGTTCGCAAGTAGACAAGCAAATATATTATACAATACGTATAGTTGTATAGATGCGTATACAAGGGCTAAACGTATGTATTCTTCTTTATCGTCTGAACAGTTTTTTACAAATATTGTTCAAACAAATAGCAATATTCGTAATACAGCTCCCGTATGGACTTGGAATGCCCAGGCAATTGGATATGGTTCGTCAATTCAATATCATTGGCCCATATACGTTCTATGGAAGAACATATATGCGCGTGAAATTATTCATATGATTATCGGTAGATATAAACTACATCAACATAAAGCGATAGCAAAAAAAAATAAATGGAATTATATGGACCCACTGTTCTGTTTTAAACACGCATATGTATCAAAAGTGTTAACTATTATCATAAAAAATAAAAAATATAGTTCTATGAGTGAACTTCTTAAAGAAACAATAAATAAATCTTTAGTTAAGGCAGTATTAGACATGTCAAATATAAAGTAAATATATCGAATATAGTGAATATAGTTAATAATCCAAAAAAAATATATTTATTTTTTTTTGTTTTTATTAATAAAGAGTATGTATATGTACTATTATTTAGTATTTTAGTATTTTAGTAACGACGAAGCGGCGGCGGTGATACACTGCCTCCTCTACATGCGTGAGCACGGAGAAGAGGTGGGGGAGACATATTACCGGCACGAAGATTATACGGCGGGGTTCGCGGAGAGCGAGGAGATGTAGGAGAACTCGTAGTATGGCTCAACGTCTGCGAATCGATCGTCGGTGTTTGTCCGGACGAGACTTGACGCAGACACTCCGTTGTAGCACGCATCATGTTTGTTACACCTACATAGGAAGGAGTAAACTGTGCGGCATTCGATTTCTTAAAGCCCATTTTCTCTCCCATTTCCGAACCAATATTGGCAAATAAGAACAGTGGTTGTACGTTATTTTTCTTAGCAACCAGAGTCCGCGTCTTAAAATCGGAAATCGAATGTGTAGACTGATTGTCCAAACCATCCGTGGCCAGAACATAACATTTAGTAATGGTAGGATTCAGACTGCGAACAGCTTTAGGCAATTTGTTCCATTCTTGTTCATAAATCTTCTCAATATGGTCTAATCCTTGTATGCCCGCATCATATAGAGCTGTCGAACCTCCTGGGCGAAGAATATCTCGGATAGTAGCCAAGGATGGAACCGTATATGTACGCATATCCACACTTAACTCAGTTGGATTAGTGGGAATGACCTGTCGCACAGTTCCATTAAAGGTATGAAGAGACAGACGAATATTGGTGTTATTTGTAATAGCATCTTCCTTAAGTTTAGTCATGAGTTCGTGAATTTGTTCCATGGGAGCATCTCCCATAGAATAGGTTGATCCGGAAACATCAATAACGAGCGAATTGATAGCCACTAAAGGAGTAGGCGCGCGCGAGCGACGGCTGGTTGTGTTAGAAGACATTATGAAGAGTGATGAAGAGTGGTGAAGAGTTGTAGAATTTGTTTAAGTGGTAAGCGAGTAATATATACACATATAGATAATATTTAAATCAAATTTATTTCAAATTTCTATGTGTATACACTTATCTAACTTTCATATTCATGAAAATAAACTTCACGATCAATCATATAAAACGTCCCTTTTTTCTTTTTTTTACGTGGAAGGTCGATTATTTTAGTACGAATACTGTTAGTAAGTATATTTTTTTCTATATTATTTGTTTGTCGTTGTTTGTCTGCGATTTCAATTTGGTTAATTTTTTTATAGTAAAGCAAATCATTTATATATATATCAGATAAATCCATGTGTATAGTATAGGTATATATAATAAAAAGAGTATAATAACGACGGTTTACAAATAAATAGAAATAATTATAAATTTGATTTTTATTGTAAAAACAAATGTATACATATATTAGTATACATTCGTTATTATATGATCAGATATGAATTCGTTTTGTTATAAGCATAAACATATTAGTCATCTTGAAAAAACGATTATTTTAGATAATCGAAAAAAATATTTTAATTCGATTGCGAATGAGCCACTATTTATTCGCACTAAAAAAAAAATACGTTATGTATTACATATAAATAGAAAGAAGAAAGTGTTATTGTTGTAATTGTATAATTGTGGGAATGCTTAATCCATAATACCGGCAAGATCAAATAAGGTTTGGTATTCGTATTCATCATAATAGTAAATACGTTTGTTAATCACTTGCGTTATACTTTTTTGTTGTTGAGGCACTTTTTTTTTTTCGTCTGTAATCGTAACAACAGTAGTGTTGTCCGTAACAGTAGATGAAGTGTCAGTGACAGCAGTATTGTTCATAACAGTAGTATTGTTTGTGACAGTGGGCGAAGTATCAGTATGATCCATGGTAATAGTGAGTGTGTGTGTGTTGGTGGTTATTATATATGAGTTAACTCCACCACAGATCAAATTTGTATTCAGTTCTATATAATTTTATATAATTTTATATAAATGTATATACAAAAAAAAAAGTTTAAAGACATTACGGTCGTGTAGGTCCTACGGGGAATCGAACCCCGGACTCCGGTATCAAAAACCGGTGTGATAACCACTACACCATAGGACCATGTGGTGTGTAATGTGGGATTTGAACCCACGCATGTCGAAACATATCGGGTCTTAAATCCGACCCCTTAGACCAACTCGGGCAATTACACGTTTGATGAGTTTAAAGACACATTATCAGGTCTATTCCCCCATTACGTTGGAGGTTGGTGATTTAACCTAAATCATCACCAAAGGTATTACCGCATGTGGGACTTGAACCCACGACCACAGGATTAAAAGTCCTGCGCTCTACCAACTGAGCTAATGCGGATGGTACCCACTGCCAGGCTTGAACTGGCGACTTCCACCTTATAAGAGTGGCACTCTGACCAACTGAGTTAAGCGGGTGTGGAAACGTTTAAAGACATTTCCGGGTCTGCTGCGTGATGTGGGATTTGAACCCACGCGTGCCGAAGCACATCGGGTCTTAAATCCGACCCCTTAGACCAACTCGGGCAATCACATGTTAAATAGTTTAAAGACTTATTCAGGTCTGCTAACAACGGGTGGTTTTGATCCACCTACCTCCCGGTTATGAGCCGGATACTCTTCCATTGAGCTACGTTGTATGGTACCCACTGCCAGGCTTGAACTGGCGACTTCCACCTTATAAGAGTGGCACTCTGACCAACTGAGTTAAGCGGGTGTGGAAACGTTTAAAGACATTTCCGGGTCTGCTGCGTGATGTGGGATTTGAACCCACGCGTGCCGAAGCACATCGGGTCTTAAATCCGACCCCTTAGACCAACTCGGGCAATCACATGTTAAATAGTTTAAAGACTTATTCAGGTCAATCATATATATTATGAATATTAATCGAATCAAATTTATTTTAAGTTACTACAAACAATCGTCTATATAATAACATAAGTTTAACCTATACTACTTCAAACGGTTTGAGATGTCGTGATTCGAACCCGATACTTAATAATATTTTATTTATAAACAGTTTAGCGACTTGTTCGGATCAATTATATATAAGTATATGATAATTTCGAATCAAATTTTTTTCTGGTATCTATGAAGTATGGTATACTTCTATGTATTTAAATAAAAATAAATAAATCTTTATGTTATTATTGTACTACTTCTAATATTATATGGATACTGGGACGACATGGTCGCAATCCTCGTCAGGTTTCAAAACTACAAAGGTTGCGGATTCTTGAATGGCAGCAATAGTATCTAAGAAAGAGTCGTCAATATCGGCTTCTCTACAATGAGTAATAAGGAGAGGATTTTTTTGGAGTCCCTTAATAGCAAGTGTGACACCTCCGGTTTTATGCGTATGAAGGCGGTTAAGAATAATCTTTATTTTATCTTGGCGCAGTAGTGTTCGAATCTGGGGTGGTAATGAAACGCCATTACCATCTATAGTAAAAGTAACAGCGGAATTGGGAACCCGTTCCACCATAAAGCGCGAGATAAGGCATGTGGGATGTCCCATTCCCGGAGTCGTCCACAACGTGATATCTTCGGTGTAGGAACAATCATATACACCTCGACTCAGTTTAGGCTTGCCGAGACCACGGTATACTCGTGCTACAAAGTATCCGGGAGTACAATTCGTAGCATTCTTCCAAATGATACGCGCCATATGATTACGATAGATACCACTATAAATCTTTACCCAACAATCGTGAGAAAGGGGCACCCCCGAACCATCGTTGTAATAAGTTTGATTTTTGATAGCTGTAATGCTGGAGACCAGTGTGTTGCTGGGGTGAAACACCGAATAGAGTAATTTTTGTAAAGATGGGGGGACAATAGATGAATCGTACCCTTGAATGGTATCTACATACTGCGAATATTGCGATACAATGAATTCGATAAAACTATCAAAATTTTTTCGGTATGTAAAGCCGAATGTACTCATTACTTTTTCCATTTCACGATCACGATCACCGAGTACCTGTTTGTAGGATTCGCACTTAGCTTCGTAAAAGGTAAGTTTTTCGTCTTGGTCACATAGTTCATCATACTGCGTTTGAACTTGTTCTTCGAGTTCCTGAATTTTTTTAGAAGGTCCCATAACGCTGTCTCTACACATGGGGCAATTAAGATTTCCGTGTTCCAGATTTTGCATAATACACTTTGTACAAAAGGTATGATGACACAATAATTCGGTCATCGGTTGGGAGCCAACACTATCCATACAGATAGGGCAATGGATAATCGTTTCTACTGGTGATTGGGTAATAATGACTGCGTCTGACGTTGATTGTATGGTAGGAGTTGGTGTGCTCCCCTGGTCGGCCTCGATGCGCTGAGGACACGTTCGACGATTGTGTCCATCATCGCCACAAAAACCACAACGATAAGGCATGATGATAGTATTCGTGTTGTAGAATTTTAATGAGTATAGGTGTATGATGTAAAAGAACATAGAACAAAAAGTATCAAATTTATAAAGTGTTCACGTGTGAATATGTCTATATAGTTATAACGATTGTAAAAAAATAAATAAATTTTTTTGATTATGATATACGACAATTAGATATATTATGATTTACACGAGCGTTGCGGCTGAACTCGTGTTGGACTGGTTAGATCAATCACTGTATCGGGTTCTATTTTAACAGAATCCTTGTATACACGGTGCTTTTTTGTAGTTGAAGATGCTGTAAATTCGGTGTGGATCATCGTTTTAATAGGCCAGATAATTTGTTTAAATGTACTATACCACATCCATAGAAAGATAATTATAGTACACGCAATACTGGTGACAGCAATCGCTAATAGTGCTACATGACTTACCAATAAACTCATACACACGGGCGACCCCATTTTCCAATAGGATTGATACATACCACGTAGTCCTTCTCCCACACAATTCTTACTATACCATCGTGCTGACAACCACGAACCTCCAAATGATACTAGATGACTACCAACCGTCCACCCACCAATAACAATAGTGCCAGGAATCAATGGTTGAACCACCGCCCAGACACTCCCGCACCAAGTAATAGCACCAGCGATAATAACAGGAAGAGGCATTTGATACAAGTTAAATTAGTTAAATGTTTAATAATGAACCATATAGTAGTTATATTTATATCAAATTTAAGTTATATTTATATTTCTATAAAAAAAATAGATGTATTTTTTGTTTTGTTATGTGTTGTTATGTTTTGTTATGTGTTGTTATGTTTTGTTATGTTTTGTTATGTGTTGTTTGTTTGTTTATAGTATATTACGAGTCAGAGAGAACAATACTATCACGAAGTTGGATCACAATTTTCATTACGTCTTCGATCGGCTTCCCCTTGATATCGTAACACGTGCGAACCGATGACGCACCAAATTGCTTCCAACCGTTGGAACCAGAATCAGTCATACTGTAGTCGCACCCACACTTTTTTCGAACACTTTTGTTAGGTGTTGTAATCATGCCAAAATCACTATTATCTGTACGCGAATGGTTTTCCAGATAAAACATTATGTCTTTCCGCCCGTGTGGGTGCGGACACCAAAACGTATACCAAGAATGACCATCGCTGCGCGTATTGAGCTGTGATTCAAATCCCATATCGTTCACCATAGTGATGAATTCGTTATTGGCGATTTTGCCGTCTATAGAGAATGTTTTCTTTGAAATCTGTTCTTTAAATTTACTAAAGGAAGCGTCGAGTTCTTCAAATTTAGCATTCTGAAGCGCCATTTTTGCTTCAAATGTAGCATTCTGAAGCGCCATTTGTGCTTCGAGACAAGCCACGCGTGCCTTGGTAACGTTATCTTCTTCGCGAGTAGAATATTGAGAATCCATGATAGTAAGATTAGTAACTTGTGGTAAGATTTAGCAAGTAGTCAGTTATAAGTCTATTACTGAGAATAATTAAAGGCATATCCGAGATCAAATTTATTTGAATACTCTAACAAAAAAAAGTATGTCTACTTTTTTTTTTTTATTATCATCTGTATTCACTATGTCTAATTCGGAAAGTGTAGTAGGTAAGCACCATAGTACAACGATAATATCATTAAGGCAAGATTCGCTGGTAGCAATATAAACAAACTACACACTGGAACAGCAATACTCGCGTATATGATCACATTCGAGGATGAAGGCGGCACCTGGGATGACTGATTATAATTGCGCATGTCACCTACTATACTATGTTCGTTGAGTTGAGGTCCCATTACACACGCGGGGCGGTGTAATTCTCCAATTGTTTTATCACACATGTCACAAAAACATCCGTTTTTTCCTATACGAATATACCCACACATCATATCCTTCGAATTCAATGCTTGAATACATTGTGTGGCGGTAAGTGGATATTCGGATTTCCATGATGGATGTCCAACATCGTGATCTGAATATTGCGCGTAGTATAGATTGTCTTTAATCAGATGTGGTGTAATTTGGGTGGATATCATGAGTATAGGTTGAGAGAATGATAGATAGGGTGAACGTATAGGAAGGTGGATATTCATATATGGTAGGTTACGTTATAAATCAAATTTTATTACGTTTCTATTATAAAAAAATAGACATATTTTTGTTTTTGTCTTGTAGTGTTTGTAGTGTTTTTATTTTATAAGTATTATTTTTTAGAAAAACGACTCAAACTGGTGTATTTAGTAGCCCCCGCAGCATGTCGAAGCGTCAATTTACTACGTTTTTTCCAATCGTGACCGACTGCTTTTTCGCTCATAATGTATAGATCTCCAGAATGCAAAGTAAATTCATATGGCGAACCTACCGGTTTACTATTTTTAAACCACTGCCAAATCATTTTAGAACTTGCGCCCAAACTTAGAGCCATCACCTTTCTGCGTTCGGCATCACCATGATAACCAATACCACACGTCTTCATATTAAAATACCGATTTCCTTCACAAATCAAACGTTGACCCTTATCATTTTCAATACCAGTGGTAATATCATCTACCATTCGCTGCTTGAATTTACTGAAATGTTTAATCGTATGACTATCAACAATTCTTCCTTTTTTGTTTTCATAATCTGGTTCTTGACTGATACCGTCTAGAATAACTACATTAGAACGAGCACGTTTGTTTAACACACGACCCCTACGAGTATCCCAATATTTTGTGTCCCATTCAAAACCATTCATTTCTCTGAATAGTTCAGCATGTTCAGTAGATTTTACATATTGTCGAACAATTAACACCGCACCTTTCTGATCTCCCTCTTCAAATAGCGCAAGCTGTACAATATGACTTTGACCAAAATGGTCCTTCATTTTATGAAGTTCTTCAATAGTAAAACCACTACCGACTTCTCCCAACGACCCAACCATTTCCATTCCTACATGATTTTCACCCGCATCACCAAACGTCAGAGCAATTCGTTCTTCAAAGGCCATATTGTAGTTTTGTAGATTAGTGTTAATATATCTGGAGTATTAATTATTATTGATTATTATTGATTATTATATCTTATAGTGTTATGTTATCAAATTTATCTTATTTTTCTATAACTATCAAAAAAAAAAGGTATACACCTTTTTTTGTTTTTGTGTTTTCTTTGTTTATGTTTGAGGAATTAAAATAAATCCACTTTCTACCTACGTCTCTTTTTCGATGCTTTGACATTGATCCATACATCCCTTTTTTTCTTCACCCATTTTTGCCTTGATAGTGTTTTTTCTTTCTTATATCTATTTATTCTTGAACATCGCATATAATAGTCATTAGCAGCGTCTGCCTCTTCGACTTTGAGTACATTAGATAAATCATCACAATCATATTCAATCTCCTGAGGGCACTCATCCCATGGACCGGCGTGATTCGCGCGGTACTGGTAGTCGTAAAATTCGTATCCGTCGTCGAGGGCGTCCGTCGGACATATCCATTTTGAACGGCCACTCTTTTCATTTTCCCGGACGTGCTTCTTCCTACCTGATGGCCATTTGTCCCAATTGGGTTTGTGTTTCATCTGAGAAAGTATACTTTCCGTGGAAATAGTTACTATTGGTTGCTTTGTAGATGTTCTTCTCTTAATACCCCGGCGAATCTCGTCCTTATATTTAGATCGGTGAGAAGCAGCAGCAAGTTTCGTATACTGTGCGCCCACGTCGTGGTAATTCATCCCATTCATGACGATTGGCGCTGCAGTGAAGGTAACGAAATTCTATTTTTATGTATTACTTATTGTAGATACACTTATTATCAAATTTATATTGTTATCTATCAAATGAGTTTTTGCTGAAAAAAAAGTATTTCTACTTTTTTTTACTGTTTTTTGTTATTATTTCTACGTCTACGCTTAAGATTTAGGAAGATACTCGGGCGCAGGGTTATAGTGCGGACCTATGAATCTACCATTTTCTTTAAACGGCAGATTACATTCATCAAAGTATTTCCTTTCGTGGCTATGTAATTTCATCTGCCGTTGTTGTCCCCACACCGCGATAGGGCAGCGTCCCCTTCGTCTCCCCGTCCCATCGGGATTTCGTGTAATACTTCCTCCCTCCATCTCGATATAGTAATCCAAGTTTCCCTTTTCCGTTTCATTATACCAATCATATAAACCAGAATAACGCGCGGGAATAAAACGATATTCAACTACACTGGCTTTCGCGAAGCGCTCATGGAAGGACATCGGCCGTCCCTTCTTGGCCACGTAGTTGCACGACAAGCACCGCCGCACGCCAGCTCCCTTGGTCCACTCCCCGTGCGAGAAACCGTCGCCACCGCTCGGCAAAGAATTAGCATTCACCTTTGGCTGTTGGCACACAGAGCAGACCCTCATCGCCAATCCAGTCCCGTACGTTCGGGCTCTGCGGGAAAGATCTACAATACTTTCAGCAGAATCGACTAGTATAGATTCAATATCACATAGGCGGACATATGATAGTTTCAAGGATCGCAGAAATTCATCCAGTATGTCTAATACTTTTGTGTAATCTTTATATTGTACGCATAGACCTGAAATTTTACGATTATGGAGGAGATGTGGCCAATTCCACGCAACTTTCCCATGGTGGTTGTACCCTTGCATCCAGGCGCCTTTCTGCCGTTTCTCAAGGTTTTTCAAAAGATTAATGGAATCACCATTCTCCCTCCATCCGTTGTACCAGGACCCACTTTCTCCAACTGTATCATTAAGTGTTGCCGAATATCTTCTTTGAGGATTTTTTTCTGGATCTAAGCGACACTCACTTTCCAAACGCCGCCGTAACTCGGAATCCAACACGCCAAAATAGCGCTCACTTCCAATAAACGCGTCTATGTGTGATTGCTTAATTTTGCATACCATTCCTTTGCGGAATGCACCAATTAGACGCATCACGTTCCCGCCACCAGCAAGTAGCACTTGCTTTCCAGCATCATTACCCGTGAGCGTTCCGAACCGATCATTCAGCGTGTTTGGACCGCACCGAGTTGCGGGGACTGGTTTGGACGGGGGATGGATCACTGAACGATAGGGGCAACGTTTTTGGGCGTGGGTCTCCAAGCACTTGCTCGTTCCCTTCTTGTTCAACTTGAAGAGGCGATTGCAACCGATGTTGGGGCATTGGCACATAGTAGAAGACGACATCGTAGTTTTTGTTGTGTTAAGTGAAAGATAGTTTTGTAGTTTATTATTATAATTGATATGGCATAGAAATATATATATCAAATTTTATAACTTATCTATAATTAAGAAAAAAAAGTATAACTACTTGTTTACTGTTTTGTTGCTATTATGTTTCTACAATCCTTGCCAAAGTTGATTATTCCGTTCTCGCATTTCATTCATATCCATGCTATAGGATTCCTTAGAACTTATTGAGTCTTCTGAATCATTGGAATCAGGATCTTCTGAATAGTCGACACTGTCTTCACGCATGCCCACACTCGCGATCTCATCTTCGTATTCTTCATATGGTTCTCCTAACCACTGCTCTCGAAATAATTTTATAAGACAATCTTTTGTAGATGACCCATCCCACACCTTACCGTCACGATCATGTTCATGAGATTTATTCATTGTTACTTCGTATATCTCATCCATAGAATGATCTATCATGTTAATAACCATCTCATCTAGTCTTTCACAGCGAGGAGGGCGTAAGCGAACTGGAAGAAACTCGATATCCCACGTATCATCCTCATAAATAGGATTAATCAGTCTTTCCCAAATATGCGAATGTTGGATAATGGAAAAAGTGTCCCCTATATGAAAGTAAAATAAACTTGTTAGAGATTTTTGCGTTAGTTGAACAGACATTGGTCAGCGCGGCGGGATATTATGAGCAGGAAGATATGGAAGAGGTAGGTAATGATTGAATAAGCCATAGATACAGTACTATCAAATTTAAAGAAGGTTTCTATAATAATAAAAAAAAGTATCTCTACTTTTTTTTTGTCTTTTTTATTGTTTTTTATTGTTTTTTTATTGTTTTTTTTATTGTTTTTTTATTGTTTAGTTTTTTATCTGTTTATCTAATCAAGTCCTATGTCCGATACCCCCAAATCGTTTTCATCTACAGGTTCTCGGGGGTCACGCGGCATCCGTGGGGGACTTAACAGTTCATCATAGAGTTGACCGATTCGTCGTTTGTAGTCCGCCCAAGCATGTCGGTTGGCGTTTAAGCGACGACGACGCACCACGAATCCACGACCAATCGATTGGAGTTTGCTAGCTGCGCCGTCTATCCAATGCCGAAGCGTCGGCGCCGCGACTGCCGACTCCGCTTGCCATCGCAATGGTATCTGACGATACTTTAGTTTTATTCGAGCACGATAACACCGAAACAAGCATTGGAGGATGGTAGCTGCGTCGATCTCCGCCCAACGCTTGCGTAGCCAGCTCTCCTTTTCTGGAACGATCGGCTGAGATTCTGGGTTGCCATTTTTAGTTGCCGGATTCATCTTTTCTAGATACGAAATACGTAACGCTTGCTCGCGTTCGATTTCCTCCGCTCGTCTAGCTCCGGCATCTTGAAATGTGGATAGCAGATCGTGAACGGCGGACGACAATGGGTAGAAATCGAGCTTCGTTGTGACCTGCTTGAGCATAACCTTCAGTTGTTGGTTCTCCTTGCTCTTTTCAATAATACGTTCGCGGGCAGCGACGTACACCTCGCTCTGACGCTTAAGAACAAAGTTCAATCGCTCCATCTCCTCTTCTTCGCGCTGTAAAGCTACCTCAAGGCGCTGGATGTGGGTGGTTTTCCGTTCACAAGCGGCGCGATGAACGGCGAGTACGGCCGTGTGGCGGGCTCTCAGATTGTGGCACTCCTCCTCCGCCTCCATGCCGGCACGGCGATCGCGATCCCAAAGGCTTTGGTAGTTTTCAATCAAGGCTGCTGTTTGGGCGCTGGGTTCGACCTCATCACACATCGAGGCACGGCACATCGGGCATTGAGTCCGTGTGTTACCTTCGACCGTTCCTACGTTTTTAGCAACTGAATTAAGAAGGCATTCCGAACAGTATTGGTGGCCGCATTTGAGCGTTGCGGTAGCATTTCCGAGTGATTCGAGGCAGAGGGGGCAATCCATGTTGTCGTTGTTTGATAGTCAGTCGTAGTTTGATAGTCAGTTTCAGCTTTTTACTTGGAATGGTTTGTAGATATCTACGAATCAAATTTTTTTTTTATTTCTATGAATAGGTTGTCAATAAACAAAAAAAAAGATTTATATCTTTTTTTTGTTTTTTTGGTTTTTTGTTTTCTCTTTTTTTTGTTTTTTTGGTTTTTTTGTCTATCTAATCACTGGTCAAACTTCGAAGATTACCAATATTGATGCCAGCGCACCAGCTTTGAGTTCGACTGAGTCCGTCGTATCGGCGAGGAGAGGGTGAGAGGGAATCATCATCAGAGCTCACTACTCGCCAGGCAGAATCGTCGGAAGTTTCGTCGGCATCGTCGTACGCACGATCCATGAGCAGCTCTGCCACCCTGTCGTCAAAGCGCCAAAAATTCTGGATTGTGCGCGCAGCGGCACCGCGGATCTTGTCCGCCTCTGCAATCAGATGTGCGATACTTGCAATATACGCTCGCTGCGTATCGATGCGCGACGGCGCGGCTCTGCGGGAATCATGCTTTCGAACGTTGTACGCGCGAAGTATCCGCTGTATTTCACGTGCAGCGAAGTGGTACGGATATCCTCCGAACGTCGCCAGTAAAGGAAGATCTTCAGTGTGTGGAAGAGGCCGTGCCTCACACTCTACAATACTAGATCCATCGAATCCGTCCATTTCTGCTTCCTTTGATGCGAGAACACCACCCCAAACAACCTTTCTAGGTGTTGTTTTTTCGCCTTGGCAATAGTGATCGAGGCGTGCCATCTCGTTGAGCTGTTCTTGGAGGCGGTAAATCGTTTCACTTCGGCGCACACTAACGCCCAGGCTGTGCTCGTAAGTCTTCCGCAACTCGGCCGCATCCCACTCGAGTTCGACGACGTGCGATCGAAGCGCGGCAATTTGTCCGTTTTTCTTAATCACCCGGTCCTGTTGCCGCTGTCGCAGTTGCTCCATCCGTAAAAAATTGTCGCGGAACATCTCTGCCGACGCGGTGGCATGACGATCACGCTCGCTCAGGTCGTTGACTTCATTTTCCAAATCGCTCAGTCGAATCGTAAGATT
>Ga0209830_10001552_pt1 | contig 20101 bp, 16 predicted proteins | sample ArcticOcean_MG_C_12_FD_187439 | JGI IMG/M metagenome (GOLD analysis project Ga0209830, IMG submission 187439) | Marine microbial communities from western Arctic Ocean - ArcticOcean_MG_CB8_130 (SPAdes) (version 2) | ecosystem: Environmental > Aquatic > Marine > Oceanic | place: Arctic Ocean...
GGTAATGTGTATGGAACTGGTAGTGGTAATGGGGTTGGAACTGGTAGTGGTAATGGGGTTGGAACTGGTAGTGGTAATGGGGTTGGAACTGGTAGTGGTAATGGGGTTGGAACTGGTAGTGGTAATAACCCTAAAGTTGTAAGTGGCGATGACCCTAAAGTTGTTAATGAAGTTAATAATATGGTAAATATTATATCTAAATTACAACAATCTGGCGGATCATTAACAGGGGATTTAACTTACTCTGCTGCATTAATTGGAAGTGATAGCATAGAATATTGTTTTGATAATAAAGAAATGGAAAAATCTTGTATTAGAGTTGGACCTGGTATTATTGAGTATTATTGAAGTTGATGATTTAGGATTACAACTTAATTTAATAGAGAGAGATACGGATAATTATCAATTAAATTCACCTGAATTATCTTTAACTATGGAAAATAGAGAAGGTAATAATAATAATTTTGAATTAAATTTTCCAAAATTCGGATTACAATTGTCAGAACAAAATAATGAATATTAATTAATTAAAAAATTATTAAAAAAATATAAAATTTGAAAATCTTTTTAAATATAAAAAATTAGTTAAGACTAAAATTAGTCATATATATATTCTTAATAGAAAAATGGATAATCCTGTATTATTTATTGATATGTCTTATTATATTTTTTATCGTTTTTATGCACTTCGTAGTTGGTATAAAAGATCACAAGAAACTGAATTAGATATTGAAAATGTAATGAAAAATGAACTTTTTATAAAAAAATATCATAAATTATTTATAGAAAATATAAAAAAAATACAAAAAAAATATAAACTGGAAAATGCATTAATAATATTTGCAAAAGATTGTAGACGTTATAATATTTGGAGAAATGAATATTATTCAGAATATAAACAAAATCGTGATGATAAGAAGAGAAGTTTTAATTCAGATATATTTATTTACACTTATGACAAAATAGAACCAGACCTAAAAAAATTAAATATTAAAATATTAGAAGCAGCTAATGCTGAAGGAGATGATATAATTGCTATATTAAAAAACAATTATCGAAATAAAAATTCAGAACAACCAATCTATATTATTACTAATGATCATGATTATTTACAATTATTTGATAATAATACTTATATATATAATCTACAAGGTATAAATTTAAGAACAAAAAGTCGAGGTGAAAAGATTGATTTAAAATTAAAAATATTACAAGGAGATATAAGTGATAATATTACATCGATATTTAATAAAAAAATGTCATTAAAGAAAATATTAGAAATGATAAATGATAATGATATATTAGAAAAATTTTTAAAAGAAAACGAAGAAGCTAATGAACTATATAAAAGAAATAAATTATTAATAGATTTTAATATGATTCCTGAAAAAATAAAAAATAATATAATTAGTTTAATTTAATTAAAATAAAAAAAACATTTAAATAAAATGGGTGGCGGTTTAATGCAAATGATAAAATCTAATAAATCAAACTATATTGTAGGTAATCCACAAATGACATTTTTTAAAAGTGTTTATAAAAGACATACAAATTTTTCAATGGAAACGATTGAAGTAATGATGAATTCTTATCCAACTATTAATGAAACAATAACAACAGCGATTATTCCAAAAAATGCAGGTGATTTATTAGAAAATTTATATTATGATGTAAAATTAACTGGAAACGCGCATAGCGGTGCTGGCGGTGGTTATTTAAATTGGATTAATGGAACAGGATATGCATATATTAAAGAAGTATCTTTATTAATCGGTAATCAAGAAATAGAAAAACATTATAGCGAATGGTTTGATATTTGGAATGAATTAACTGATATTGACTTAAAAGAACATTTATTGGTAAATAAATGGAATGATAAAGATACTTATTATAATAATAATCAGCTTGCTAATGGTGAGACCCAAAATCCGGTTCAATTATACATTCCTATGAAATTTTTTTTTTGTAGAAATGCAGGTCTTTCTATACCATTATTAGCATTACAATATGATGACATAAAAATTAAGACAATGTTTCGTAAAGTAGATTATATTATTAATGCAGAATATACTGCTTCAACAGCAACACAAATACCTGAAGTTAAATTATATGCAAATTATATTTATTTAGATACAACCGAGCGTAGAATTTTTACACAAAAACCACACGAATATTTAATTGAACAAATTCAGCATAATGGTAAAGTAACATTGGATGCAAATAATGGGATACATGAATTAAACTTTAATAATCTTGTAAAAGAAATTATATGGATTGTTAAACAAAAAGCAGTAGAAGAAACAGATCCAACAGTTTCGGGCGCAACAGCAGTATTGTCCAATTTAGAGGGATCATCCGTAACAAAAGGGAATGATTATTTTAATTATACGTCACCATTTGGTCCATTATATAATGTCTCTCACAATGACGATGTCAAAAATTTAGAATATTTAGGTAATCAAGAATCCCCCGAACCATTTAATACAGCAGTTATTAATATAGACGGAAATGAAAGATTTGTAAAACAAAAAGCAAGTTATTTTAGATCATTGCAACCTTTTTACCATCATTCAAAAGTGCCTCAAAAACACATATATAGTTATTCATTTGCATTATATCCAGAGAAACATCAGCCTAGCGGATTTTGTGATTTTACTAAATTCAAAAATATCAATATAAACTTTACGATACCTATACCAACTGCTAATTTATTAGTATTTGCAATCGGTTATAATGTATTACGTGTAAGTGAGGGTAAAGCAGGTTTAGCATATTTAGTTTAGTAAATTACAACAAATATATTTTATTTATATTTTTTATTTATATTTTATTTATATTATTTTTTTTTAAATTAACATTTAATAATTTGTGTATTTTTTCAAATAAATAATATGTTAAAATTCCAAACAAAAAACCAAATATAGTTTGTTCAACTGTATGACATCCTAATTTAACTCTAGTATATGGTATATATAATGAATAAATTAAAGAGGTATAAAATATATATGGATTATTACGAAAATGATTAAATATAAAAGTAATAAAAAACCCAGCACATTGAGAATGACCTGATGGAAATCCATATGATTGAGATAATTTAGGAATAATAGAATTATCTAAAAAATTATCTCTAAATTCACCGCAATTTATTGCTCCTGTTGGTCTTAATCCTCTACCAATAATTGGATAAGTATTATCTTTCATAATTCTTTTAAATATTTGATGTTTAAAAAAATAGTTCAAAATTGCAACACCATAAAATTGTTCAATTGAATATGTAAGTGATAAATTATAAATATAAGATAATATTAATGTAATTGTAAATAATATAATATTTGAAGCTCTATTTAAATCATCAGGTAATATAATTTTCATTTTAATTAAAAATATAAAATTAATTAGATTTAATAATAAAATTTGAATATAATTTATAAAATTAAAAATATTTTTAAATTATATGAGTGAATTAAATATTATACTGGGTCCAATGTATTCTGGTAAAAGTACAGAATTGCTTAGAATTTATAATAAATATAAAGAAAAATATAGAATTTTAGTTATAAATCATATATCAGATAATAGATATGGGAAAAATAAAATTTATACTCATAACAAAGATAGTATAAATTGTCTATCATTATTAAATTTATCTGAATTTTATAATTATATAGAATCAACTCAATCCGAATTTGATATAATTTTAATAGATGAAGCACAATTCTTTAATGATTTATATGATTTTTGTAAAAGTTTTACAGATATACCAGATAAAATTATATATATTTTTGGTTTATCTAGTGATTATAAAAGAGAAAAATTTGGTCAAGTAATAGATTTAATACCATTTGCAGATGATATTAAACATTTAAAAGGAATATGTAAAAAATGTAAATATAATAAAGAAGCTCCATTTACATTGAGATTAAATTCAAAAACTGAACAAGTTTTAGTTGGTTGTGAAAACGAATATATATCTGTTTGTAGAGACTGTTGGTTAAAAAATAAATAATTATGTAAAATTATTTCTTAATCTTAATTTATATAATAAATGTAATGATATTATCATTACAGGTATACATAACAAAATGTAATTTTTTTTATTGAGACAGAATTTAATATTGACATCATCTAAAGTTTTATGATTAATTATACTACCTATAAAATATCCGAATAAGTTCACATATAAATCAGACATTCTTCCTCTATATCCTGCAAAATATTCGAAAGATTCGCATAATACCGAAAATATTAAAACGAACACATATTTTTTTGGAAAAAATAAACCAGCAATAAAATATGTTATAAAATGTCCAACTGACCAATAATCCAAAATATCTTCATATTGGAATTTATTATGTCCTCTAATTAAATAGGGGAAAAATACTTGAATATTTTTATTTAAATTTAAAAATGTTTTTCCCATTAAATGTGGAATTGTTCTATCAATTGGTCTGAAATATCGATTATATACAAACCAATAAACTGTAGCAATTGTTAATACAAAAACAATTCCTTGATGATTACAATCAATACTTAATTTTTCCATTTATATTTTAAAATATTATAATTAATTTTTTTCTTAATCATCTTCTTTGAAAGCATACCCATTCAAAATTATTTGATTATCAAATTCTTTAAATTCAAAAACTCTTTTTTTTTTATTATTTAACACTTTTTTAATGTATTCATCTTTATTTTTTGAGAAAAATTCAATTTTATCCCAAATAAATTCTAAATTATGTATATTTTTATTAAAAAAATCACATTCACGATAAACCCTTTTACAATGGTATTCTTTCAACTTCCAAAATTTAATACTATATTCAACCGTAAAATCAAACTTTGAAATTATGTCTTTTTTCCAATTGATTACTTCCAATGCAGTAATATTAATATCATTATATAAATATTTAGTAATACTATTATCCTTATATTCAATAATACAACCTTTTTCTGTAAAGTCATTTGACAATATCCCATCAGTAAAAGTATCTTCTAAAAATTGTTTTTCATTTTTATATTCAATAAGTTTACATTCAACATAATCACATTCATTTAAATCACATACTTCCAATTGGCCCTGTATTTGCATCCAATATTGTTCTGGGACCGAACCATCAATTTTTCTTTTAAAAGGACATTTTATTTCTAACATAACCCCCAATTCATTTATTCCATCTGGAGATGCTCCTATTATTTTTTTATCAGGATGGATCATCAACCCGAATTCATATACAATTACATTATTTCGTTTCATATAAATATCTGTTGCAACTTGTTCATACATAACACCCCACTTTAATGCTGGGTTATCACTTTGTAAATAAACATTTTTATTTTCTATAATACTATTAACTTTTTTCATTATAAAATCTTTTTGACTACCAAATTTACCCTTATTAAGAGCTTGGCCAAAATCACTAGAAGTTATCAATTTTTTTCTTGTTGAAAACCATTCATCGCTACGTTGTATAATTTCTGGTATTTTTTGAAGATTTTCTAATTTTTTTTGATTAATACGATATCCTGACAATCTATTTTTAATATAATTTTTTGAAATTTTTTCATCTAATGATATTGATAAATTTGAATAGATAATATCTACAATATTATTTAAAGTAGGTTCATCATATACATCGGAGTCAAATGAATAGGAAACTTTTGGTAGAATTGTAGATTCTAAATGTTTATAAACTCTATCAATAGAATTGTCCATTGTGTTATATAATAATACGATCTATGACTTTAAATAATTATTTTTCAATTTTTATTATATAGAGGAAGTTGACATTCTATTAAATAATTTATAACTATGATAAATCATAATAATTATTCCAAAAATAAAAATGTTTTTATATTCGGAATCAGATAATTTTTGGTAATACCCATTATATGCAATATATAAAAACATTGGTATTACAATAATATAATGAACGATATTAATAATATTCCAATAATCAAAAGACAATCTAGGTAAATGATTAGAAAATGGTATTAACAACGCTAAAACTGCTAAAATATAATAAAGGAAATTATATGTTTCATTTTTTTTGTATCCAATAAAAGTTAATAAGAGACCTTGAACTAATATGTGCATTAAATTAATATATTTTATGTCTAATTTCATTTTATATATTAAAATATATTTTATATTAAATGGAAATTAATATATATGGTGCAGGTATAACTGGTTTAACATTAGCTCATGAACTGGTTAATAAGGGGTATAATATTAATATATATGAAAAAGATACCATAATTGGTGGTATGGCAAGAAGCACAAGGACCAACTTAAATGTTCCATCTGAACATTCATGGAGAGGATATGGTCCTTTTTATAATAACGTTTATGATATACTTAAACAAATTCCGATTGATGAAATATGTAATAAAAAAAAAGAACTAAAAGAACAATTTAAAAATGATAAAGTATTTACAATAGAGGAAATATCAGAACATAATACTATTGATAATGGATGGATTCATTTAGATGGAATTGTTTATAATATTACGGAATTTATAAAAATACATCCTGGTGGTGCTGTTATTGAGAAATCTCTTGGGAAAGATGTAAATGAAGTATGGGGTGAAAATGGTGTTTCTTGGCATAAAAATAATAAATTAGTAAATGAATATTTATATAAATATAAAATTGGTATAACGGATGGTTTTAAAGAGACATTTAATAATGAACCTATGATTGATTTTAATAAAAAATATAAACATTCAGTTTTTGATAATTTAAATTTAAACAAATTATCATTTGAAGAAGGTCTCTTAAATAATAAAACTAGTATAAATAGCGATATTAATTATTTTGATATACCTTATTTATATTATCTTTTTGGTAAAGTTGCATTAAGTAATAAAAGAAAGGATAATTATTATGAAAAACGATTAGAACCCCTTTTAAAAAAAAATGTAAGCATACAAACTTATAATTATTTAGTTAATTTTTTGTCTGGACCAGGTTATGGATTTGATAAGAATACAATGAGTTTAGGTCATTATGGAGGTTTTTTAGAGTTAAACTTTTATCAAAAATTTAAAAAATGGAGTGTAATGAATCAACCTACAAATGAAGCATGGTTTGATCATTGGAAAATATATCTAGAAAATAAGGGCGTTAAATTTTATTTTAATCATCAAGTAGATAAAATAAATTACAAAAATGATAAAATTACAGAAATTGAAATTAAAAATAATAATAATTTAATTAAAATTATTAAAGGGGATCATATAATTTGTTTAAATCCATTTATATATCAACAAATTTTAGAAAAAAGTAATATTAATAATAAATTAACTTCTACAATTGAAAAATATAAAAAAATTAATATTGTAAATAATCAGATTAGTTTTAGACTTGGTTTTAATAAAAAAATAAATTTAAAAAAAAATAGCGGTTATGTATTAATAGATAGTCCTTATAATATAACCTTTTATCCACAGGATGAGCATTGGTGTGAAAATATTGATTTAGGATTAAATAAAAAAATTAAAAGTTTATGGAGTGGAACATTAATTATTACCTATAATAATGGTTCTTTAACAAAAAAAAGTGCTACTTCATTAAAAACAGATGAATTATTAGAGGAAATTAAATATCAATTTATGGAATCAACTGATTTATTAAATTTAATAAAAAAAAATAATAATGGGTATGTTTTAAATAAAAAAGATATTATATATGGGGAAATATTTGAAGATTGGGAATGGGGAAATAATCGATTAAATTCAAAGAACCCTAAATTTGTTGATAATTTTATAAATGAAAAATATAAACCTAATAATTCTACTATATTTACTAATCTATTTGTAGGTGGATCACATTCAAAAACATCAGTTAAAATATGGAGTATGGAAGGTGCTGTAGAAAGTGGAAAAATGGTTGCCAATAAAATTCTTAAGAGAGATAATAAAAAAAAGTGCTATCACTATATACATAAATCTTCAAATTACTTAAATATTTTTAAATGTCTAGATGATATTTTTTATAAATTTAATTTACCTCATTTTATAGATTGTATAATATATTTTATAATAATTTATATAATTATAAAAATAATTATTTTAATTTAATATGACATCGGGGATGGTGTAGTAGATAGTTTCTTATTTTTACATGGATGTATTAACCAGTAAATAAACATACATGGTCCACAGCACATCGCTAATAAATATGTAGGAATTATCACTCCAGTCCAATCAATCCTTCCATTTAATTTAACAGAGTTAAATACTAAACATTGTATAAAGTTTTTTAAAAATATAATTGAATATGCACAAGATAATATACACATTATTAAACTTATTATTATTGACAACATTCCAACCTGAGTATTTTCTTGGAATTTTTCCTCATTAATTTTAACTAAATTAAATTTTTTTAATATTGAAGATAGAAATTTATCATAAAACATTTATTTAATTAAATATTTAAATATTTATTTTTTAATTAATTAATTAAATAATGGTTAAATCAAGATTTAAACCAATCAATATTTTACCTATATTAGCATTTATATAAGCAGTTTCTAAATTATTAAATTTTAAATTATTTAATTCTATTAAATCTAATGATATTAAATTTTTATTAATAACATTATTAATTTTATAAAATGTTTCTTTATTACCCAAATGATTAAACTTAAATTTAATATTTTTTTCTTTATACTGAATAATTCGTTGCTGGTGTTCATTTGTAATGTAAGTTAATAACTCAAATTCTTTTTCACCATTCATTAATATATTATATAAATCATACTCATTTAAAAAATTATTAAAATTTTTTGTAACCTCATTTATATCATATGTAATAAAATTAAGTCTTAAATTTAAATTAAATACTTCGCTTAAATTTGTCCCACACTTAAAAAAATTTATTTGAATAATTTCAATGTAATTATTTATAAATTTTAAAGCAAATTTTATTTTATTATATTGGTTATTATTTATTTTTAAAATAAAATTTAATTCTAATTTAAAAATATCCGTCTGAATTTCTTGTATTTTTTTATCATCATAATCATTTTTTATTAATTTTTTAAATAATATACAGGTCTTATTTAAATTTAATATTGAACGTGTATCACATTTATCAAAAATTTCATATAATATTTCTGTTGGAAAGTATATAAAATTAATTTCAGTTGTATTGTCGTTGATTTGTCCATCTGTTATCATAGCGTGTTTTCTTGTTAGTGACATAGTTTGTTTAAATTGTTATAGTTTAAATTGTTATAGTTTAAATGAATATTTCAAATTTTATTAATTTGTTAAAAATAACTTATTTAAAATATTATCACTAACCTAATATGATAACTAAAATGAACCGTGAATGTTTATCTAAATATTTTGAACCTTATTTTAATGAAACGCAAATTGGTATTGATGAAGCCGGAAGAGGTTCATTATTAGGACCTGTTTTTGTAGGTGCAGTTATTTGGAATAATGATATAGAACATCCAAATATTAATTATATAAAAGATTCCAAAAAATTAAGTAAAAAGAAAAGAAATGAAATGCGGACATTTATTGAAAATAATGCTCTTGCTTGGAGCGTTGCTTCATGTGATAATACTATAATTGATGATATTAATATTTTAAATGCAACTTACAAAGCAATGCATGATGCCTTAGAAAAAGTATATATTAATAATAAATTTAATAGAATATTAGTAGATGGGAATGGTTTTTTACCATTTATTATTAATAATGAAACTATAAATCATAATTGTATAATTAAAGGGGATAATAAATATTTACAGATTGCAGCAGCAAGTATTTTAGCAAAAACACATCATGATGAATATATAGAGCAATTATGTAATGATAATGAAAATCTTAAACAATATGGTTTAATGACTAATTTTGGATATGGAACTAAACAGCATAGAGAGGCTATTTCTAAATATGGTATAACAGAATATCATAGAAAAAGTTTTAAAATAAAATCATTATCATAATCATATAATTATTTTTTATTAAAATTTATTTAAAACATAATATAACTAATTATAATTATAATTATTAATATTTTAATAAATGTGTGGTATTTTTGCATATATTTCTAAAAACCCACAAACTCAAATAGACAATTATGATGGAACTTATTCGAATTTTAAATTATTAAAAAATAGAGGTCCTGATGATTCGCAATTTTTAATTATTAAAAATGTTGGATTAGGATTTCATAGATTACGTATTAATGATTTATCTAATGCTGGAAATCAACCAATGGAATATAATGGATACTATTTAATTTGTAATGGTGAAATTTTTAATCATGAAGAATTAATAAATAAATTTAATTTTAAAATGTCATCAACTTCTGACTGTGAAGTTATTTTACATTTATATAATTTTCTAATTAATGATAATAGTGAATTAGATAAATCAACAATTATAGATAAATTATGTAATCTTTTAAATGGTGAATTTTCATTTATATTATTTGATTCTAAATTAGATATAACATTTGTTGCAAGAGACCCTTATGGTGTCCGACCATTATTTATAAATAAAAGTAATAATAAAACTAATAAATACTTATCAAATGAATCTTTTTATTTTGCATCAGAAATAAAAGGAATGAATAATATAGTGGATAGTATAAAACAATTTCCACCAGGTTCTTTTATGATAATTTATAATAAAATTAAAATGAATGGTATTAATATTAATAGTAATAAATTTATTACTATTACAAAAAAATATCATAATATTATTTTAAATAAAAATATTAATGAAGATTTATTATCATATAATTTGAATAAAATATTTAGAGAAGCAGTTTACAAAAGAATGATGTCTGACCAAGAAATTTGTTCTTTATTATCTGGTGGGTTAGATAGTAGTTTAGTTGCTTCTATTGTATCTGAAAAATTAGGACCAAATAAATTAAAAACATTTGCTATTGGTCTTAAAGGTAGTCCTGATTTAAAATTTGCACAGATTGTTGCTGACCATATTAAAAGTGTTCATCATTCTATTGAATTAACTGAAAAAGAATTTCTAGGTTCTATTGAAGAAGTTATAGTTGCGATTGAAAGTTATGATACAACTACAGTTAGAGCAAGTGTTGGTAATTATTTAGTGTCAAAATATATTAAAGAAAATACAGATTGTAAAGTAATTTTTAATGGAGATTATGCTGATGAAGTATGTGGAGGATATAAATATTTTAAGAAGGCACCAAGTGAAGAAGATTTTCATAATGAATGTATTAGATTAGTAGATAATATTCATTATTTTGATTGTTTAAGGAGTGATAGAAGTATATCAAATAATGGTTTAGAAGCGCGTGTTCCATTTGCTGATAAGGATTTTGTTAATTATTATTTAAGTATAGATACTAAATTAAGAATGAGTAATGATAAAATTGAAAAATATATGTTAAGGTCAGCATTTGAAAATGACAATTTATTACCAAATAAAGTTTTGTGGAGATGTAAAGAGGCATTTTCTGATGGAGTGACATCAGAAACACGTTCTTGGCATAAAATTATACAAGAATATGTAGATACACAAATTAGTGATGAATATTTTGAAGAAAATAAAGATAAATATACACATAATACTCCAGTTCTTAAAGAGAGTTTTTATTATAGAGAAATTTTTGAGAAACATTATGGTGGATTTAGTAATGTTATTCCATATTTCTGGATGCCTAAATGGTGCGAAGAAACGAATGACCCAAGTGCTAGGGAAATTTAATAAAAAATTTACTTCAACTTATTTTTCTTTATGTATTATAAATTTAAAATGAATTTAAATTAATTAAATTATAATATATAAATATTAATTAATAATGGATGAAAATCTATCATTAAGTAATGAATCTGATAATATAGAAGAGGGTTATGTCAATTTAGATAGCGCTGATGAAGTTAGTTTAGATAGTGGTGAAGAATCTAATATGGAAGGTGGTGGAGTTGATAGTGATATTAATTCTAGTTTAAATGATGTATATAGTGATATTGAAAGTAGAGATGAAAGTTATGATGAAAATGGTAGTGATGATGAAAGTGGGTATGAATCTAATATGGAGGGTGGTGTTAGATTAGGTTTAGGTTCTAGATTAACAGAAGATAATATTAAGAAAACACAAAACGATGTTAGAAAAGCTGAACTAAGGAAAACTAATGCAAATATAGTAACAACAAATAAAGAAAAAGCAAAAGAAAAAGCAAATAATACAAGAAAACAAATGGAGAAGGTGGATACAAAAATGACAAAAAAAGAAATTAAAGATGCAAATAAAGACATTAAAGCTGCAGATAAAGACATTAAAGCTGCAGATAAAGAACTTAAAAAAGCTGTAAAAGTTGAAAATAAAGCTATAAAAGAGGCAGAAATAACAGAAAGAACAAAAAACGCATATACCAAACATAAGGATGATCGTTTTTTTGGAAAACGGCGGGCTGAATTCGCTAGTACTAAAGGACGTCGTGGTAAAATTGCTAGGAATTATGCAACTAAGAAAACTCTAGCAGGGGTTAGAAAAACTGGAAGATCAACTTTGAAAGGGACTAAAGCTGTTGGTAGAAAAACTCTACAAACAATTGGAAAAGCTAGTAAAGTATCTGGAAATGCTAGAATTTTAGCTGGTAAAGCTGGATTTACATTATTAAAAAAATATGTAATATGGTTTTTATTAAATATAGTAAAAATAATTCAAATCATCATTGTAATTACAATAATTATTGCTGTATTTAAACAATTAAAAAAAATAATAAAAGAATATCCAAGATTTAGGGGTATTAATGGATATTTAGATATTGCAGGAAAATTTGATAAAAGCAGCGGTTTAGATACAGAAATGGGGAAAATTATATCGAAATCATTTACCGATTATATTTTTACACAACATAATTTTAAAAAACTATATTCATCTGATCCTAATTATAATTATATTGAACAACATTTATTTACAGAGTATAATAATACAAATACTAATTTACATAATTTACTTTGTAGATTTATAAAATATAAAGACGAAATTTTAAAAACGAAAAACTTTGTAGAAATCTATTTTAAAGATATTATTACAATGCCGACACCATTAGATACAACAGGTTTAGAACAAAAAATGAAAAATGAACCTGGTTCTGATTCTCAAACGTGTTCAGGTGATTCATCTGAATCATTATCTTGTGGATTTACTGGTTTATTAAAGTCAGATTCAGTTAAAATTACTATAAATTCTAAATTAGATATTGATCCAACTGTTAATTTATTTATAAATGACTTGCAAATATATGAATCCATACCAAAAAGTTCTTCAATTGAAATGACACCTATTGATATTGATACACATAAAAATATTGTAATTAATGATATACAAAATATTAATGAAGCACAAATAGATGAATTTAGATATGAATATATCTATAAAATATTTAGTGACATTTTAACTACAATTGATAATAAAGATAACGCAACTATTTATAACAATTTATTTTATAGAAATGTTTTATATGCTATTATTTTAAAATATAGCACCTCAATAACAAATGATGATAATAATGGCCAACTACAACTACTTGAAAAAAATAATTTACTTGCATATATTAATCCAAATATTAAATATAAAATTAATGAACCGATTTATGAACTTTATGGTAAATATTTAAATCTCCCAAATGCTTCAAATGGAATAATAACTTTTAAAGAGAAGTTTAATACTGAACCAATAGATCCTAATATAAAAAATATTCTTGATAATGTTAAATATGTAACTACAATTCCTAAAACTAAAATATCAATAGATAGAATTTTACGAAATGATATAAATTTTTATAAAAATACTTTTATAAATCAAGATATTTTTAAAAATGATTTTGTTAACATCTGGAATATTTTAGATACTTTTGTTTTAGAATATAATAGTAATGAACTTAAAATAAAAACAGCGAGTGAAAGTTGGAAAAGTTGTTATAATAATTATAAAAATGAGTTGAACAAAACAAGAGGTGCTAAATACGATACTGGTAATAAAAAATTAAATATAATATATGGATTTAATAATAATGGTAATAAAAAAACAATTATTAATAAATTTGATATTATAAATTATGATATTAAAACAAAATATGTTATTGAAATATTTAATATTTTAATAATAATTGAAAATTTTATAAATAACTACGATGCCTTTGAAAATGATACACTTTATGAAAGTTTATTAGAATATCTTTGGTCATTTGAATATTTAACTACATTAAAAATTTATAATACAGCCCAAAACAAATATATATTTTTATTATCACCTGAAATTAAAAAAAATATTTTGACCGATTATCATAAAATATTAAAATTATCATTATATTTTAGAGATAGAGATATTATAAATACTGTATGTTTTATAAATATTAAATTAAGACAAAGATATCCAAATAATATTGATATAAATGAAATTCGAATAAAATTATTAGATTTATCAAGTTATTATTTATCCTTTATGGAAATAAAGTTATTTGAAAATTTTATTAATGATTTAAAAGAATTTAAAGAACAAAGAACTGCATTTGAAATTTATCCTGATTATATAGCACCGAAAACAGCAGAATTAACAAAAATTATATTAGATATTTATAAGGGTGATTTTACACCAGTTAATATAAATGGAATAAATAAAATTCCATATAAACTAATAAGAAATTATCTTGATAATGATTGTAATTTTTTATTTGGTGACTATGCAAATAAACTAGTAGATGGTTGTCCAAAAGATACATTTGTTGTAAAAAAAAGAAAGAAAGATGTAATAGAGGGGTTTAGTTTTAGTGGAATATTGAGTCCATTATTAGATATTTTAAAAGATGCTGCAAAATCCATTGTAAAACTATCCCCTTTTTCTGAAATATATCTTATTTGTAAATTTTTTTTATCAATTATAACCAGTGCACCACCTAATCTTATAGAATTAGTTTTAGCCATATTTAGTTTAATTATAACTTGTAGTGCAAAAATAATTAAAGTTGTCCTTTTTTCAACTGAAGAATACGGGATAGCTTCAAGTATGTTATGGCCATTTTCAAGTCTTATAATAATGATAATAATATTTTTAAAATCTTTTATTTTACTACTAATATTGATTATTTTAATCATATTAGGAGGTATTATTATTATATTAGATAGTGTTTTCGAAAAATTAAGTAGTTCTAGAAATGAAAAAAATCAAATGAAATATAAAAATATTGTTTCTAAATTTATTTATAAAAACTTTTTATCTTGTGAAAATTCACCACATTCATGGTATAAAAATAGTAGATATGATCTTGAAAATAAAAGTTCAAGAGGGTTTTTTTGTAAAAAACCATGTAGAAGTAATTATAGACTATCCGAAGATGGAGATTTTTGTGAAAAAGCACCTACAAATGTCCCGTATTATTGTCCACAACCATTATTATTTAGATATTTTAGAAATGAAAAAATAACAGGGAAAAATTATATTGAAGATTTTATTTCAGAAAATTATCCATTATTACTTATTAAAGATAATATTTCACAAATTAATTTTATTAATAATTTTAAGAAAAATAAAAAAGAATATTATGAAAGTTGTCAAAATATCAATGACGATGAAAAAAAAAACTATAATATAATTGGGAAAAATATATGTGCTTATGGTATTTCCAATAATGTTGAAAATGGAGAATATAAAGACATTAAAAAAAATATAAATGCCATTTGTAAACAAACATATTGTGAAAATGGTAATTATGAAAATTTTTGTTATAAGTATGAAGATGAAAAATTTTCACCAGAAAATATTATAAAGGATAATAATAAATTTACAAAATATTTAAAAATATTAATTATTGGAATTATATTATATTCCATATGTATTTATATTGTTAAATTATTTAATATAATTGCTCAAAAAAAACAAATTAGCAATCCTTTCAATAGAATTTTGAATAGATTTAAAAAAAATTAATTAAAATTGATTAAACCAAACTATTTGAATATATCGATATAATTTTTAATATTAAGTTAAAATTATTGTTTCATACTTGTATCATTGGAAGAGATTGATTGAGACAATTCGGTTTCATTATATTTTTGGTCTTGTTGTCTAAAGTTACTCCTATAGATAACATTGTCGCACATTAAAGGACCTCCCAATACCCCAGTGATATTTACACCTTGAAGACCATTGGTTCCAGTCTCAATATCCAATGAAATATATTCTCCTTTTGACAATGTCCTGAAATTAGAGTTTTTTGGTTTCAATCCAGAATGATGAATAAAAATATCTGTTCCCTTATTATCTCCTTCACTTACAATTGTAACAAACCCATATCCAATTTTACTATTAAACCATTTGCAATTACCAATGAATTTACCATAATTGGATGTTTGTTCAAATGTATCCATTTTAAACCTTTGTATAAATTATTATGTTAAAACTTTTAAATAATTTTGTCTTTCTTATTTAAAATATGAATAATCTAATAATATTTATTATTATTCTAATTATAATAATTTATATAAATTATTATAGTAAATTTAACAAAAAATTTGAAATTATCCAATTAACCTCTGATAAATTAAATCAAGATATATTACATGAAAAATTACCAATATTATTAGAAGATATTATTAGCAGTCCTACTGATTTTATGAATGTTTTATTAGCATACGAATATTTATTTAAAAAAAAATTGGATTATACTAAAAATAAATTTAGTAATAAAGTTAATCAAAATTTAGCACATCATCTTGTAATATATAACTCAAATACAAATAATATACCAGTATATATATCACATCCAAAATTTGCAAATAAATTTAAGTTAAATAAAAATAATTCATATTATTATAGAATTTCTGACTACATTGTAGATAATGAAAACGATATTAATGATACACAATTTGTAAAAATTAATTTAAAACCAAAACAATTATTAATCTTACCATCTTACTGGTTATTTTATTTAAATGAAAATACCCAATTATATTTTCTTTATGGCTTTTTTAATCTATTAGTTTCATTATCAAAAATATGTTTTTAATTTTTTAACATTGGTATCTTAATATTAGGTTGTTGTAAAATTTTAAATAAAAAACTTTTTAATGTTTTATTATCAATTGAAGTTCTTTTAATACTTTCATCCTCTAATTTCGTTTTTACTAATAAATAGAGATATTTTGGATTCATAGTATTTATATTTTCATCATTATATTTTAATTTAAATATGGGTTTATCTTTATTATATAATCTAATATATGTAATATATTGCCAAATATATCTTTTATTTATAGTATCAATATATTTTGTTTTAATATTACCATTTTTGGTAAATTTCTTATTAATTTTCATAAATTTAATAGGACAATCTGATTTCATACAATCACTTCTTTTTGTCAAAGGTTTAAACTCCTTGCCAAATATTTTGGTATCATTAAAGTCTAATTTTTCTAAAAATTTATTAAATTGATCTATAGTTAATATTTTTTTTTGTGGACGTTGAGGTTTAGATTGAGGTTTAGATTGAGGTTTAGATTGAGGTTTAGATTGAGGTTTAGATTGAGATTGAGGTTGAGGTTTAGATTGAGGTTGAGGTTGAGGTTTAGATTGAGATTGAGGTTTAGATTGAGATTGAGGTTTAGATTGAGATTGAGGTTGAGATTGAGGTTTAGATTGAGATTTAGATTGAGGTTGGATTAATATAGTTTTTGTATTTGGAGGAAATGGTTGCGGAACCTCTAATAATTTAGATAATGGTAAACCAGGTAATGAATATGGAGTAGGCATTATTGGTGTAGGCTGTGGGATAGGCTGTGGGATAGGTTGTAGGATAGGTTGTGGGATAGGCTGTGGGATAGGCTGTAGGATAGGCTGTGGGATAGGTTGTAGGATAGGCTGTGGGATAGGTTGTGGAACCTGAATTTTTATAATTGTTTGTGATTTTTTATTGTAACTCGGAATATTTTCTTGTCTCTTAATTTGTTGTTGTTTAACTTGTTGTTGTTTAACTTGTTGTTGTTTAACTTGCTGCTGTTTCACATTCTGTTGTTGCACTTGTTTCACTTGTTTAACTTGTTGTTGCACTTGTTTCACTTGTTTAACTTGTTGTTGTTTAACTTGTTGTTGTTTAACTTGTTGAACTTGTTTAACTTGTTGTTGATTTTGTTTAACTTGTTGTTGATTAACTTGTTGTTGTTTAACTTGTTGTTGTTTAACTTGTTTAACTTGTTGTTGATTAACTTGTTGTTGATTTTGTTTAACTTGTTGTTGATTAACTTGTTTAACTTGTTGTTGATTAACTTGTTGTTGTTTAACTTGTTGTTGTTTAACTTGTTGTTTAACTTGTTGAACTTGTTTAACTTGTTGTTTAACTTGTTGTTGATTCGCTTGTTGTTGTTTAACTTGTTGTTGTTTAACTTGTTGTTTAACTTGTTGAACTTGTTTAACTTGTTGTTGTTTTCTTGTTTGTTGTAGTTGTTGTTGATTCACTTGTTGTTGATTCACTTGTTGTTGATTCACTTGTTGTTGATTAGCTTGTTGTTGATTCGCTTGTTGTTGATTCGCTTGTTGTTGTAGTTGTTGTTGTAGTTGTTGTTGTTGTTGTTGTTGTCGTTGTAGTTGCTGTTGCTGCTTAAGTAAAACATTATTTTTAGTTTTATTCATTATGGTTTGATTATTAACAATTTTTTTTTGTAAATTTTTAATAGATATATTTAAATTTTGTTTTTGTTTATTATCTTGTATTATTTGATTTTGTTGTATCTGCTTTAGCGGCATAACCTGGTTTACCTGTTGTAGTTGTTGTATATTGTAGTTGTTACTGTTGCTGCTATTCCTGTTGTTTATGTTATTGCTGCTAGTGTTGTTGCTGCTATTCCTGTTGTTTGTGTTGTTGCTGCTATTTCGGTTGTTTGTGTTGTTGCTGCTATTCCTGTTGTTTGTGTTGTTGCTGCTATTTCTGTTGTTGGTGCTGTTGCTGCTATTTCTGTTGTTTGTGTTGTTGCTGCTATTCCTGTTGTTTGTGTTGTTGCTGCTATTTCTGTTGTTGGTGCTGTTGCTGCTATTTCTGTTGTTTGTGTTGTTGCTGCTATTTCTGTTGTTTGCGTTGTTGTTGGTGTTGTTGTTGTTACTGTTGCTACTATTCCTGTTGTTGTTGCTACTATTCCTGTTGTTTGCGTTGTTGATGTTGTTGTTGGTGGTAGTGGTGTGGGACGGTGGTGGTGGTGGTAGTAGTAGCGGTGATTGTGGTGGTGATGATGGTGGTGATGATGGTGGTGGTAGTGGTGGTGGTTTTTGTTGTAAATTATTTGGGTTAGATAGATCGTTCGCTTTTTTAATCAATGTATCAAATATATTTGCATATTCTTTTTTTGATTCATTGTCTAAAGATTCTAAGAATCTTTCTTTTGTATCATTTTTATTTAATTTAGATAAATCACCATCATCTATTATATATAGTAGCATCACATCTATCATAACATTTTTCCGGTCATCATTATTTCCAATATTATTTAATATATTTTTTATTTTATCATTATTAATTTTATTATTAATTTTATATTTGTTTGGGATATCTAAAAATTTTCGTATAATATCTATCCCTTCTCCAGGAAGTGTTTCATTATTTTGTCTTAAAATAAAAAATCTTAATGCTAGTATTACATCTGCTTTATCTACATTTTTGGATTTTATATAATCTTCTATTAATTTTTTTCCTGCTATTATATCTTCATTAGTATTTGATAAATTTTTTAATTTATTATATAAATCTTCAATATTCGATGGTGTCGCTTCGGTGATTTTCATATTTTTAATTTGTTGTTGTAATTGGTTATTTAAATTTTGGTTGACGTTAGTGGGGGGTGGTTTTTTAAGTTGAATAATGCTTTCTACTGTATTTATTATTACCTGTAATTCTTGAGTCGGATCTTTTTTTAATAAGCCACGACCAAGATTATTAGCTGTTAATTTAAGATTTTTATAATTATTTCTATTTTCCTTTAATTGATTTAATTTTTCTTCAAGTTCTTCTTTATTCATTTGGTCAAGTTTTTTTTTTTTTGAATTCGTAATTACTTTTGATCTGTTTGTTCTTTTTTTTTTTAACCTTGACATTATATT
>Ga0209830_10001554_pt1 | contig 20090 bp, 9 predicted proteins | sample ArcticOcean_MG_C_12_FD_187439 | JGI IMG/M metagenome (GOLD analysis project Ga0209830, IMG submission 187439) | Marine microbial communities from western Arctic Ocean - ArcticOcean_MG_CB8_130 (SPAdes) (version 2) | ecosystem: Environmental > Aquatic > Marine > Oceanic | place: Arctic Ocean...
AGCTAAGAAATCTGGAGTGAAAATGAACGATAACAGTGATGATTCGTCCGACGACGACCCAGAAGATGATTCGGACGACGACGATAAATAAATGATTGCGCGACGACTACTACGCGGTGTATAACATTTACTATTAATGAAAACAATGAAACTTTTCCGTGTACACGCACGCACGCACGCCCACCCACCCACACACATATTCCTACTATCTATTCATCCTCATCGAAATCATACCTCGTCCTCGTTCAATAACATGTTCGGTATCGTGTTCGAAATCGGAAACTTCCTCCCGCTCTCGGGACACTCTAATTCGCCCTCGACCACTGCGACCTCTAACAACGCGTGATGTACTTTCCTCAAAAACTCTTCATCATCGACGGCGTCTGCTGGGACACCATCCTCGGGCATACCATCTAAGCACCCGAGCACTTTCGCTCCATAAACGAACGCTGGCCAATCGATCTTCGCTAACATGTGCACTATGAAATCTTTATTAAATTCGTTCTCCGTGCTTTCCTGTTTCTTGGACGTGATCTTCAGAGGGTATCCGTTCACGACGCCTTTGATGTTACAGGCTAACATGTTATGCGCTAATAGTCTCATCGTTCTCCTCTCTCTTGCTCGCGCGCTCTCGCGTGTTTATTATTAATTAATTAATTGTTTTAAATTTAATTAATTAATTTAAATTGATAGTATTTTATTTTTCGAAGGACGGGGAAAAAACAAAAAAGTGCAGAACAGATGTGTTTTCTAATGACGAGACAGATCTTCATAATACCTATATTATTTGTGCGTTAGGCTCTCCGTAATAAGGCAAAGGAATAACTAAAACACGCGTACGTTCAGAGAGCAGCAGTAGCAGTAGGTAGTAGTAGTAGTAGGTAATTCTTTTCGATCGCGCACGAACTTCTTTTCTTCCAGTCTCGTTCATCAGCTCCTAAATAAGCTTTTTCGAAATGGGCCTTGATGGGGAAGATCGTAGGACGCAGAAGAGAACGAAGAAGAAGAAGAAGAAAAAGGAAATATTCGAATCGTTCGAAGAAGAAGAATTAACGAGAGGGGAAGTTTGTGCCGTTGTTCCTATTAAGTGGTTGAATCAATGTAAGGAGTATATTCAGAGTGATTGTAGTGTTGATGATGATGATGATGAAGGAGATGAAGGTCGGTCAAGAAATAGGCCGAGTAAGCTCGATACGAGAGAGTTACTTTTCGATGAAAACGACGAACGGGAACAGGATAAACGAGAACAACAACAACAACAACAACAACAACAACAACAGAAAAACTATAACGACGTGGATGATTTGATATACGGGCATTTAGAGCCGAGATTGAAAGAGAATTTGAGAGAAAATATTGACTACGGAATCGTAAGAGAGGAGACGTTGAAGAAGTTAATTGAATGGTTTGGATGCGTGAACGAGAACGAACTTATATATAGAACGTGCGTGAACGAGGATTCTAACGTAAGTAGTGATAATAATAATAATAATAATAACGAATCGTCTCAGGCTGCTCAGTCAATGAATTTCAACAACAACAACAACAACAACAACAACAATAACACAAACGCTAGAAGAAGGAGGAGTACTAGTTCTTTAGAATCCGGGGGGAGAAGATATAGAGGAGCTCGATGTGAAGTGTATAAGCGCAAAGTGACCTTGTTCTTAGAAGAAGAAGAAGAGCAGAAGAAACCTTCAGTGTCACGGGGAGGAGGAGTTTTGTCGAACTTTTTTAGTAGAACCGCGACGACGAATAAAGCAGACGAAAACGTTATGAAACGCCAGCAAATGATGTACGTTTCTTCGGATGATTCGATTGGGAAAATAAGAGATTACGCGAAAGAAGCGTTCGGTATTAGAAAAGCAGTAAAGTTGTTCGATTTCACTGGAGGATTAAAAGACGATAAGGATTTGTGCATCGAGGATGAAACGAATGAGTCGTTTTCGATTAACGGCGTCAACCATATTTTGGTTGAGATTGCTGACAGCGACGACGACGACAACGATGAGAGCAAAAAAATCAACAAAGAAATCGAAGATGTTTTTAAAAGCTATCGCAGCAACGGAGAAGAACAAAATGAAACGCATACGGCGTCAAAGGAGACGCAAACCGACGGTTACGACGAAGTTCAATTTTCCTATGACAATGACGATGATGATGGCATGTATATGGAAAAAACCGACATGCAAGTTGATGATACGATTGCCTCGACTATCGCTCAATCGAATAAAAATGCTTTCGGAGGCGGCGGAGATATCACGATGGTGCGAGCACCGAAAAGAATGACTTTGGAACCAACGAATTCGTTGCAAATGTCATTGCCTTCGTCTTATTCGTTCGGATTATCATCCCCCAAAAACGACATTGAAACCGATCGCACGAAGCAAAATAGTGGTAGTCGCGGTAAAGCTGGCTTGCAGAATTTAGGAAACACGTGTTTCATGAACTCCGCGTTGCAATGCTTGTCGCATACGTCAATGTTGACCGATGCGTTTTTATCCAACGCGTACGTTGAGGATATCAACGAAGATAATCCAATTGGAATGGGAGGCAAACTTGCGCGAGAGTACGCAAAACTCATTGGTGCGTTGTGGCGCGATGGTGCCATATCTGTCGCTCCGCGCTCGTTCAAATCTGCGTTGGCAAATTTCGCGCCTCAATTTAGTGGATATAATCAACAAGATGCTCAAGAGCTTTTGGCATTTTTACTCGATGGTTTGCATGAAGATTTGAACCGCGTAAAGAAGAAACCGTACGTCGAAGAAAGAGATGCCACCGGGAGAACAGACGCAGATGTTGCGAAAGAGCATTGGGAAAACCATTTAGCCAGAAATGATAGTAGAATTGTCGACGCGTTTCAAGGACAGTACAAACAGACTTTAGTTTGTCCAGATTGTGAAAATAGATCTGTAAAGTTTGATCCGTTCATGTATTTAACCGTGCCATTACCGACAACGAGAGAGCGCGAGTTGAAGATGACGATTGTCTTTGGTGACCACCCGGAAATGAGTCCTATGAAAGTCGTCGTGACGGTCGATAATGATGGATTAGTGAAAGATTTAGAAAAGAAGCTTTTCGAACTTCTTAATTCCGAAGAGTTCACTGAATCCACGCATCGCTGGGCGATTGTAGATTTATGGAAATCGAAGATATGGAAAATTTTCGAGCCACTAGCGAAATTGAGGGAAATTCAGAACAAGGATATTATATTCGCGTATGTTTTACCAAAGATGGACAGAGACGATATTTACGTGCAGGTATGTCATCGAAAGCCCATGGATTTTATTGCCAAATCATCGAGTTGGTTTGGGACTTCTAACTATTCAACGCGTTTATCTTCGACTTTAACAACACACAACGAGCAAGATTATATTGGGTTTCCGTTCTTAATCCCAACCTCGGCATCGAGTGAGGATACAGTTGAGGCAAAGGAGGCTTGTGAAAAATGGATTGAAAAATTTTCCAACGCACATTTTTTAGAAGACGCCAACAAGGATGATGATGATGTTTCTATGGAAGAACACGAGCAACGCAAATTTAATAACGAAGATCCACAACGCACAGAGTTTGAAGAAAAATGCGACGGAAAAGATTTCGCGTTGCGCAAATCGTTGAGTAAGATTGATGAGTGGTACGAGCCCAAACAAACAAACGCGCAGTTTTTGAAGAATTCCAACAAAAAAGATGATGCGTCCAAAATCGGCAGTAGTGGCTTTTATGGTGGCTATGGTTTTAAAATCGGCAATGATAGTTACATCAACAACAACAACTTAAATAATAATAATAATAACAATAATAGTAATAATGGGGTTTCAGGAGGAGACTCTTCATCGCCAACAAAGCCGGTAGAAGATGAACTGCCAAACGTTTCTACAAAAATAATAATTGGCGCGTATTGGAAGAAAAATCACGAAGATGCGTTTGATAAATTGATTCAAGAACACGAATCGTTCATAAAGTATGAAAAGGAGCAGCAAAATGATTCCACGGAGAACAGTGGTAAGAAAACTCCTCTCAGTGCGTGCATGGAACATTTCATTAAAGAGGAGCCGCTCGGCGAAGACGATATGTGGTACTGCGGTAAGTGTGAAAAACACGTGCCGGCTAAATGTTCGATGAAGCTTTGGCGCGCGCCTCCAATTCTAATTCTCCACCTGAAGCGCTTTCAATACAGTCGTTCGTGGAGGGACAAGATCGATGTCAAGATTGATTATCCTTTGGAAAACTTTGATATTTCGCCGTTCTTATCCGAGGACGCGTTGTTCAACAACGACAACAACGCGAACGACGAAAATGGTCATGACGACGCTTCGAACGTCCCTCAATCGACGTCTTACGATTTGTACGCCGTCGTAAACCACTACGGTAGCATGGGTGGCGGACACTACACGGCATACGCAAAACACGCAGAAGATGGTTCCTGGCACTCCTACGACGATTCTTTCTGCAGACCGATCGATACCGATCAAGTGCAGGAGAGCAACGCCGGCTACGTCTTGTTCTATAAGCGCAAAGATTTCGATATGCACAGGCCAATGTCGAGGGTCGATTTAAGTTTAGATTTAGCCGATGAACGACGACAACTACAACGACGCAAAGAAAATATTAATGATTCTATGAATCACCCTTCTTCAGTAGAGCTCACTGATAGTGATCTTAATTTCGTGTTGGGCAGCGCCGACGACGCTATCGACGATAGCGTCATGATCGTAGACGATTCGTAATAGAGCCGTTGATAGAGAGTACGAAAGTTTGAGAAGACAGAAGACGAGAAGGAGAGAGGAAGGGTGAAGGGAATCAAACGAAACCGTACAAGTACGCTGTAGATATATAATAATAAACATATAGATAATTATAGACTAATCAAACGAACACACGGACACACAAAATCATCATCATATATATATATTACGCGATATAAAAATGAGCAGCGTTAAGCGCAAAAAATCTGACCAAGACGACGCTGAAGAAGAAGAAGAAGAAGAAGAAGATTTAATTAAAAATGTCGATACGGATTCGAAATTGAAATTGGACGACGAAGAAGAAGCAGAAGAGGCAGAAGAGGAAGAAGCAAAGGAAGAGAGAGAGGAAGAGGAAGAGGAAGCGCGAGATGTCGACGAAATAGCGTGCGAAATAAACCCAGAAGGATTTGCCTTCAAAGTTCTCGCGACCGATGGACGGGCTCGATATACATCTCTGAAGCTCCCACATCACGATTGTTACACTCCGATGTTCATGCCGGTCGGTACGCAAGGATGCGTGAAAGGATTGACGTCGAGACAGTTGGAAGAGATCGATTGTCAAGTCATATTAGGGAACACGTATCATTTAGGGCAAAGACCTGGGAAGGAGTTATTTTGGAAGTGCGGGGGACTACACAAGTTCATGAGCTGGAAACGCGGTTTATTGACAGACTCCGGCGGGTTTCAAATGGTTTCGTTAGCGAGTTTATCGGATGTTACGGAAGAGGGCGTTACTTTTCAAAGCCCGATCGATGGGAGAAGCGAGATGTTGACGCCTGAGATGTCGATGGAGATACAGAACGCGATTGGGGCGGATATCATGATGGCTTTAGATGATGTCGTTTCGAGCGTGAAGATTTCGCCAGAGAGGTTCGAGGAAGCGACGCATAGGACGACGAGATGGATCGATAGGTGTATTAAAGCACATAAAAGGCCGAAAGAGCAAGCGTTGTTCGGTATTGTTCAAGGCGGTTTAGACGATAGATTGAGAGATATTTCATTAAAAGGTTTGTTAAAACGTGGGAAAGATTTACCTGGATATGCAATCGGGGGATTAGCTGGAGGTGAAGGGAAGGAAGATTTCTGTCGCGTCTTAGAGAGCGCTTTGCCGAGGTTACCGTTTAATAAGCCGAGATACGTCATGGGAATTGGTTACCCGATCGATATCGTTTTATGTACAGCATATGGGGGAGATATGTATGATTGCGTGTTCCCATCGAGAACTGCTCGATTCGGGAACGCTCTCGTCCCAGAAGGTACTTTAAAGTTGAAACAGGCGCAATATAAAACCGATTTGAGGAAAGTGCAAGAAGATTGCGATTGTATGTGTTGCCAAAATTATACTAGGAAAGAGATGAACTTATTAGCTGGTAAGGAAACGCAAGGGTCAATATTATTAACCTATCATAATTTGCGCTATTTAATGCGATTATGCAAGGACATGCGTTTAGCTATTGAAGAGAAGAGATACGCAAAGTTTTGCGTCGATTTTACGCGTAAATTGTATTCGCAAGAAGAGAATGGGCAGATCCCTAAATGGGTCATCGACGCGTTTGCTAAAATAGATATTAGCTTTGAATAGTGTAATAATTATATCTTTAATGTATCTTTTGTGATGGTGGTGGAAATAAGAATTTCCATTTGTTCAATCGTACGCTCTGTCTCAAAAGTTTGTTGATTGAGAGAGAACGGTGTACAATTCATTTCTTTACGCCGAAGTGAACTTCGTGACGGCCTTCGTGCCTTCGGAGACGGCGTGCTTCGCCAACTCCCCTGGTAAGATTAATCTCACGGAAGTTTGAATCTCTCTGGAAGTGACAGTCGGCTTCTTGTTATATCTCGCCAATTTCGCGGATTCCATCGCGATCTTCTCGAAGATGTCGTTAATGAACGAGTTCATGATCGACATCGCCTTTGAGGAAATTCCCGTATCCGGGTGCACTTGTTTCAAGACTTTGTAGATGTAGATCTTGTAAGTCTCGACTTTCTTCTTCGACTTCTTCGCGGCGCCGCCTTTGACGGTCTTCTTTGCTGGTTTCTTTCCTGTTAGTATTTATTGATCGATTCAGAGAGAACGTTAGTTAGTTTTGAGATGTCGAAGGCGTTGTAGAAACTTCGTCGTTTGCTACATTCTTTTGAAAGTTCAAATCGTACTTATGAGTTATTCGCGCCCGCTCTTCAAATTTAATTATATCTAGAAAATGATTGTAAAACGAACGCGGCGACGAGGTAAACGACGAATTAATGAACAAAATGATTAATATATATAATGTATAGAAGTGTACGAACCTGCCATTTTGTTTATAAAAAGTTGGTTTATTATGACGATGAAGAGGGAACGGATTCCAGTCTTTGCGCAATTCTAAAAATTCGAAATTTTGAAAAGTTACGAAGTTAAAGCTTTACTGTACAAAGACGGATCGATCGAGCAATGCGTTCATTATAACCACGATTTTAAATTAAAGAAAAGGAATCCATGAAGAACGCTTAAAACGGTAGCAGTAAATGTCAATACATTCGCGAGAGATTGCCTAAATCGTTCGCTAGATCGTTTTGAAGTTTTGATTGTTGTGTACTTTTTAGACTCAAGAGTTTGAAAAAAAAATCTTTATACACACTTAAGCGAACGATTTATGAGACCTATGGTCGTAAAAACGCGATGGAACGACGTACGAACTCACTCTCTTCCATTTCATCGAAGTTTTTGTTTGAAATATCGATCAAAAGTTTTGATTTACGCGTCGTTGAGTTCAGAGAGAGGGGTAAGAAAAGAGTTGACTTTTTGATTATTTTCTCAAAAAGTTTGTGTTTCTCAATTCCAAAAATCCCTCACAACTAATAACTATAAAAACAAAACGATACACACTCGTAAATAAATATAATGTCAGGAAGAGGTAAGAAATAATTATACTACATCGCGTCACGTGATCACTACCGTCGTTCACGCTTTTTTATTTTCGATGCTCAAATTGTTTACTATTGATGTGCTATTTTTTTCTCCCTACTTGTTCCGCTTTTCGCTCCAAAATGTTCACATTTGATGAACGACCATCGCGCGAATACGTTCGTTCGATTCGATACTAACTATTACGATTAATAACTATAAACAGGTAAAGGAAAATCATCGAAGAAATCCGTCTCAAGATCCGCGAAAGCCGGTTTGCAATTCCCGGTCGGGAGAATTGCGAGATTCTTGAAAATCGGGAAATTCGCGACTCGTGTAGGTGCCGGTGCCCCGGTCTACCTCGCCGCAGTGCTCGAATATCTCTGCGCCGAAGTCCTAGAACTCGCCGGTAACGCCGCGAGAGACAACAAGAAGTCAAGAATCGTACCGAGACACGTTCAACTCGCGATCAGGAACGACGAAGAGTTGTCCAAATTGTTAGGCACGGTCACGATCGCGTCCGGCGGCGTTTTACCGAACATTCACTCGGTGTTATTACCGAAGAAGTCGAAGAAGTGAAAGAATCGAATCTCGAACCGGGACGTTTAGGAAAACGCCTTGTAGAATCATAGTAGCGAAATTGTAAATTAACGTGCATATAATAATAGTATATTGAAAACATTAAACCGCGCGAAATATCTTCACTCGACGCAGCGCATCGAAAAAGAAGAATGGGCCAACTGCAAACGAAGACAAGGGCACTCATCGCGAACGACGAACTTAGGACGGTCTTGGTGAAGAAATCGTTATCCGAAATCGTTTCGGGACAGAAAGGGATCAATAAAGCGCAAGTGATCGGAACAAATGAAAACATCAACCGCGATATCGTGATTCGTAAACTCCCAAAACGGCAAACGAATGAAGAGATCGACTTCGTGCGTGATATGATGAACATCCAAAAACGAAAAGAGGAAGAGGAAGAGGAGAGATTAAGCGAAAACAAGAATAATAATAATAATAATAACGAGCTCGCGAAGAGCGATTTGTTAGTGAATAACATGGAGGAAATAATGCGAAGGAACACTATACGGACCGCGAACGTGAACACTGTTGGGAAGAGAAGGGAGCAAATCGATTGCAGAGAATTCGGGCAGTTGAAGCCGGCAGAGATTTATGAGCTCGTGAGAACTTTCGGTAATAAAAAAGGAGAACGAGACGTCAACGATCGTAACAGTGATAAAGATTTAATGACGATAGAACAGGTGAGGGAGAAGTATGGAATAAGAGATAGAAAAGACGTAGAAAGTAGCGTAGAGCACTTGGGCGCGCCTAGATTAGAAAAGGTTGTAACACCGGACGGCCAACCGCGCACAGTCGGGCGCTGGCAATAATAATCATATTTTGTCTAAATCTACTTACTTTACTTCGTTTGTTTTAGCTCTTATGAGCTCAATCGCTTTCGCGACTTTAATTTGCATTCGTTCGCGACGATCTTTCGTACCTTCGTCTTCGTCGCTTTTATCTTCCATTAACATTTTCAAAGCTTCCGCTTTTGAGATCTCCGTAGTCGTTTGCTCGCGCGCTTGTCCGTCTTCTTTATTGACGTCGTCGAGCGAGTTCACGCGCTCGATATCTGCTTGTTTTTTCGAACCTTTCAAGACCAAATCAGTTACTGCCGACTTATCCGAAGCCGTTTTTGCAATATATTCCTCAACCGTGTTTTGACAAATCAATCTATAGACGTGTACGGTTTTCATTTGACCCATGCGATGCGCGCGATCCATCGCTTGCTGATCGACAGTCGGGTTCCAATCGCTTTCGTAGAAAATAACCGTATCGGCGGCGGTCAAGTTAATACCTAGGCCGCCAGCTCTCGTGGATAACATGAAAACGAAAATGCTCTCGTCCGATTGAAATCCAGAAACGACAGCGGCTCTATCGGATACTTTCGTTTGTCCATCCAAACGAACGAATTTATGCTGTCTCGCGCGTAAATAGAACTCTAACAAATCGAGCATTGTCGTCATTTGCGCAAAGATCAACACTCGAGATCCTTGCGCTTTCTTTTCGTCCAGAATTTTATCAAGGGCTGCCAACTTACCCGAATCCGCCATGGCTAACGCTAAATCATACCCAGGGTTTGGCAACGCCGATAAAGTCTCTCCGTGCACGTGTAACGTCTTGTCCATTAAAGCGATTCGTTCTGTTTTATGTTGAAACGTTTGCTGTTTTTTGAGGAGCAAATTGTTCAAAGGCGAATTATATATCATGTTCTTTTCTTTCATCATCATCATTTCTGAATCGCCGCCGCCGAAATTAAAAGAAGATTTCCATTTTTGTTGTCTTCCATTTTGTTCTAAATGTGCGAGATTTGAAGTCGATTCCCATAAAGCCCATCTTAAATAGTCGGACATTCGCTCTTCTCCAGCATTCGTCGTGTAATGTAAATAATCCGAACAATACTGTTTTGGTTGTTTTGACAAGACTCTCGGTTGATACGCACGATTTACAGCGCGAATCATTGGAATAATATCTTTCACGATATCCTCGATATGCTCCATAGACGATTGCGATTGCGAAGAAGAAGAAGAAAACCTCTTCGCACTTCCAACTCCACATACGTTTAGCATGCGTCTAGTCGCTTTGCTTTTGTTCTCAGAATGCTCCTCAAAATGTAAAGCCTTTAAACCTTCGCTTTCGAAAAATGAGTTCTGATGATATTCACCGGCGCCGTTTGCTACGATGAACTTAGCCGTCAAAGCGTCTTCATCTCGTTCTAAAACAGCCTTGGCCCATTCCGCAGCCGTGTTGTGCAATCGCAAACATCCCATTAAACCACCACTTTTGTTTTTCGCAAACGATGTTGAATCAATTACGTTGAATGAATTACGCAAAATCTTATCTTTACCGGAAAACAAAAGTCCAAAATCTCTAAAAGCAAGTTTTGGTAAAACGACTTCAAGTTCGCTTCTCCAAACGCGCACATCGATGAGAGGTTCGGCGGTTCCGAGCAAAGCATTAATATTCAAACGTGGACCTCCCATCCCAACTTCACCTTTTGTTTTTTGTCCATCGTCCGATGAAGGTGGACGCGCAATATAACATCCAGCTTTGCCGCCTAAGCGCGAGAACGCAAAAGGTTCCGAGTTTGATCGAAACTCGACTAAATCGGGGTGCGAACATACTTTACGCAACTGTATGATCGTTCCAATTGGACTAGTTTCTCCAGAAATAAGCGCATCCATGGCTACTGATTTCTTGATCCTTTTATACATTTCCTTTTGTCGGCGACTCAAAGCGCATTTAACCACGTGCTCTTCCTTTGCAGCCATCTCGCCCAAGACGTCGGTTTTCAGACGACGAAGCATAAACGGTTTCAACACGGCGTGTAATCTTTGCAGCTGATTTTCATTCAACTCCTTACCGTCCGTAACAGATCCTTCAACGCCTTTTGAAAACCATTCTGAAAACTGTTCGTGCGAATCGAACAACGTCGGCATGATAAAGTGAAGTAAAGCCCATAATTCTTGCATCGTGTTTTGCACTGGCGTTCCAGTCAAAAGTAAACGATTTCTACACTTAAATCCTAAGAGCGATTTCCAACGCAAACTCGATGAGTTTTTAATAGCTTGCGCTTCGTCCAAAACCATATATTGCCATTTTATGCGATTCAAATATTTCTCATCTTTCAATAACAAATCGTAACTCGTTACAAAGACGTGACAAGTGGCATCTTTCGTGCTTTGCTCGTTACCGCCAATCGCTTGACGCAAAGTTCTTCGTTCCTCTTGCCCACCCCAATATGGGATGACGTTAAAAGCTGGGATGAATTTTTGTAACTCGGTACACCAATTTGGTAAAGTTGAAGTCGGCGCGGCAACTAAAAATGGCCCCCATAAATTTTTCGTCTCCGCTAAGTGCGCTAACAGAGCAATGCTTTGCACGGTTTTTCCTAAACCCATTTCGTCGGCTAAGATACCATTGATGCCATTGTTGTACAAGTTTGCAATCCATCGTAATCCTTCTAATTGGTATTGTTTTAAAGTAGCGTTGAGCATTTTCGGCTGTTCAATTTTATCCACATCCATTTCTTGAAAGTCTACTTTTTCTTCAACTTTATTCTTCTTCAATTGCTCATTTGTGGCTTGATCGAACTCGTCCATTTTTAATTTTGTCTTTCTCATTTCTTCGAGCGCAGATTTTTTCGCCTCTTCTGCAATTTTCGTGCGCTCTTCTTCCGACAAGGTTGAGTTTGGATTATCCGCTGCTGCTTTCGCGATTGCCGCCTCGGTTCTTTCCTTAATGACCTCTTCTTCATCTTCAGTTGACTTCTTTGTAATAAAGTGCGCGTATAACTCTGATTGATTCAACAAAAATTGCAATCGCTGCTCTTGCATTCTTGCCTCTTGACGTCGTTCCATTTCTATTTTCAATTGTTTTTGTCGTATTTTGTCCAAGCGCTCGGCGTCTTCGGCTTGTCTATCAGCCGCTCGCCAAAACGTTTGAATCGCAAACGATAACTTTCGTAAATTCATACTCGGAGTTTGTCTAAGCAATTCTTCCTTCATTTTGTTTCGTTTTGTAACTTCAACAGCGCATATGTGTGCTAACAAACGCGCTCTTCGCATTTCTACATCAGACCTTAACATTTGTATAGTTCTCGTCCCAGGGATTTCAATAATCGCAAGGCGTCGCCACAATTGTTCGCGATATGTCTCTTTTGGTTTCTCCTCAGATGGAACGAACTTCAACGCGGCTTCGGAGTACTCCCAAGCTTGTATCTCACGCCGTTGCTGCAACTCCTCTCGAATACCATGTTTCCTAGTAGTTGCTTGTGATCGTTGTGCTTCGCGTTGTTCTTTTGAAAGTCTTCTTATTTCCTCCATTTCAATTCTTGCAAATTGGTCGAACCAATACGCTTCCGGTGGAATTAAAGGCGCGTTAGATCTAGCTGCGGCTTCTTGTACAGAACATGGCGTGAATTTCGTCATCATTCGTGTTGTAGCGTCCACACGTGCGTTTGGGGCCAAGTTATTGTTACCGGAGCGAATGATGCCAGATGCGGTCATTTTCAAAAAGTTTCTCCCTATACCGGCAATTGTAATATTATTAATATTATTATTATTATTATTATTGTTATTATCATTTATAGTCGGAATAGCGTTGGGATCTCTTGGTTTTGGCCCAGGTCTAAGAGCTCCAGGTGGTCGAATAGCTCCAGGCTTTGGCCCAGGCCTACGCTTCTCTCCAGGCGGTAGTTTTTGCTTCGCGGCTCTTTGCGGCGCAGTAACTTTTTCTACTTCAATTATTCGTCTCCTTCTCTTAACGCCATTAATTTGATCAATAACACGATCTTCTTCTCTCTTTTTTCTTAACCGTTCGCCAAACGGAATCTCGGCGACGTCGGACTCGGTCAAGAGCTCGTACAACTTATCCACTTTCGCTTGCGATATCGTCCTATAATCTATATGCCCCGCGTTATTTCTCATGATTTCCGGTAACCCAATCTCTCTCATCCCGGGTAAGTTATAGTCGTATTTCAAGTAATCGTACTTCAGAGGGATCTCGAGCGATATTTCGTTGCCGAGTTTCACCCTTTTCCTCTCAGGTTTCCAATTCATTTCTAATTGGTCTTCCGGTATCGCGTCGCCGTCGTCGTTATCGCTCTCGTTATTATTATCATTGTTCTCATCGTTCTCATCATCGTTATCGCCCATGATCGCCTCTAAATCGAACTCTTCCCCTTCTCCTCCTTCTTCTTCTCCTCCTTCTTCTTCTTCTTCTTCTCTCCTACTATCATCGTCTTCTCGTTCAGAGGCCCTCATCAGCGTCGAAGAGGAAGGATGTGGTTCTCTACCGTTCATCGCGCTCGCGTTTAGACCACTACCGTTCTTCGCGAGTACACCGTTACTATTATTACGTTGCTGAATCTCCTCCTTTGCCTCCCTTCGTTCTATCTCATCGCTCGCTAACGACTCGGTCTCACTCATTAGCAAACAACTCTCAAAACCTCGATCGCTTTTGGGGAAATCTAAACCACGAGAGATCGAATTTAATGATGTTCTTCAAGCGCGTGATGTGATGTGCGAAATAGACAGAGCGGTTTATGGCGACGACACGCGCACTCAGTTCCGTCTGTTCCAGGAATTTTTTGTCTCTTCTGTATCGTACTCCGAACAGTCAAAGGCCAAGAAGAGAGAGCGAGGGGTAAAAAAGTGATCCAATCGCGTCTTCTTCCTCCTCTTCCTGTTTTCAGCTCTCGCGTTCCGTTCTTCGTTTTTTTCTTTTCTTCGCTTTCTGCTGTGGCTCTCCTGCATGGCAAAGCTTCTTTTTCAAAGTTTAGTGCGTTGGGCAATGCGGGCAATTTTCTGTGCCGACCATGATCGACCACAAAACGTGTTTATTTTAAAGGCGGGCAATTTTCTGTGCCGACCATGCCGACCAAAACGTGTCTCGTTTTAAAGGCGGGCAATTTTCTGTGCCGACCATTTTACAGAGCGAAAGCGGAGAGCGAGAGAGGTAAAAAAGTGAGTAAGGATTCCTCCAAAGCGTCTTTTTCTTCTTCCTCACTTGCTGAGTTCTCGAATGCGTTCTCGATGAGTTCGTTTTTTCCTTTTCTTCGTTCATATTTTTCTTTTCCTTTTTTATTTCTTTCTATCAAAATCAATGAAACCCTAAACACTGGCAGACTGCGCTACAAAACACCTTTTTCCGGCCCACACGTAATAAAGAAGAGTGAGACACAGGGACGAGTCATAAACACGCGGTACGTTGGGCGAGACTTTCGTTCATACGCGCTCTCTCTGGTGGGAGATTAAAAGCAGACACGTTCGAGTGCGAGTTCGTGCGAAGAAGAAGATAAAATACGAGGACGACTGTGCATAAAATGTAAAGTTCGAAACACAAAAATGAATAATAACGAAACAGGGATAACGATCGATTTCGGGATGAAAGAGAGGAAGATAGCGATAATCGCGTTAAAGAAGGAACCAGCGAATGCGATGAGTTTAGAGTTCTGGGAACAGTTGTTATCGGCTTTAGAGGAATGTGAACGCGAGGAGCACGGGATTCGTGCAGTGATTTTCGAGTCGACGGTATTGAAAGACGTGTTCACGGCTGGGAACGATATAAACGAGTTATATGCGCCCGTGACTGATAGGGAAAGATATAGGAAGTTTTGGCTCGTGCAAACGAATTTTTTGACCAAGTTATTAGTATCAAAGTTAGTGACGATCGCTTCAATTAAAGGCGCGTGTCCAGCGGGCGGTACGTGTTTAGCGCTTTGTTGCGATTTTAGAATACAGACTAAAAAGGGGACGTTTGGGTTGAACGAAGTCATGTTAGGGATTCCGGTGCCGAAGTTTTGGGCGAGGCTGTTCGTGCAAGTTTCTGGCAAGAGCGAGAGCGAGAAGATGTTATTAAAGGGCGAGTTAGTCGAGCCTTTAGTTGCGTTGAGATTTGGGTTGATCGACGAATGTTGCGACTGCGTTGAGAGTTTGAGGAAGAGAGCGATTGAGATCGCGGAGAAGATGGTTAAGTTACCGGCGGATGGGTACGAGAAAACAAAAGTTAATTTACGAGGTGAATTCGCGAAAGCATGGAACGAGTACGGCGTTGAAGAGTCAGAATCAGGATTTGAAATGCTTTCGCAACCGGCAATCGTAGAGCAACTCAAGAGAGTTTTAGAGAGTTTGAAAAGACCATCGAAATTGTAAAAATATGACTTGAATTAGTACTATCTTTCGTAGTTCCTGTTGAAGAACTGTAATAGTTGTTTTTCAGCGGCTACAAATTGTCGTTTGAGGTGTAAAGATAGTATACTGTGATAAAAAACGTACATATACATGCAGTAGAGTATTTGCGTTATAAATATAGGTAGTAGTGTGTATGGATTGTTATTATTATCATTATCATTATTAATATTATTAATCAATTCAATTCTACGATCGTGGTAAGTAATTTTACATTTAATTTAAACCGAAGAAGCTTTCTTCGCAGTCGTCGCTTCGTCGACTAAGTACACTAATCCCTTGAAGCTAACGTCAGAGTGATTTGTTAAGCTCATTTCGCACGTTCGACTAGTTGAATAACCATCAGAGCAACTTTTTGGTAAATCCAAATACTTCAAAGACCCGCCAGTCAACTCTGGGTATCGCATACCTCGATCGCCAGCCATACCGCAGCAAGGAATGCCAGAACCAGTAACTTCTTCCGCGCACTTCTCTGCGAGCTTAGTGAACGTTTGTTCTACACCGAGTTTCTTGGAAGTGCATGGGATGTGAATTGCGACGTGTTTCTTTACTTTCGTAAAATCGAGCTTATCGAGCAAGTGATTCGCGATGAATTCCGCCGGCTCGTACAAGGAAAATCTCAAAGCCGGGTTTTGCAACGAACCCTTGATTTCGGCCAAGCATGGAGAAGTATCGACAACAATCGGATACTTTCCATTCTCAGACGCTTTCAAGAGTGCTTCTTCTAACGCAGAAGCCTTTGTGATAGCCGCTGGTTTAAACCCACGCGAGTTGAACAACATACCGCAGCATTGGTCCGATAAGCCTTCAGGGTACACGACTTCGTAATCAGCCTTTTTCAAAATAGACATCATCGCATCTGCAACACCGGGTAAATCAGCATCGTCCTTGGATGGACCCATCATTCTCGTGACACAAGATGGAAGATAAACTACTTTTCTTTCAACGCCAGCATGCTTTGCGACAGCTTTATTCGGCTCAGGCAATTTCGGCGCCCCTCTCGGCATGTGCGGGTTCCATTCTGGAATCATGTTTCCAGAGATTTTGTTCAAACCACCGGAAACTGTTTTCAGTACACCGCTGCCTAAAACAGAGTGGAATCCAGAGACGAGGTTGAGAAATGGTGGCACGACACTAGTAAAGCTCGAAAAGTTTCTTGCGAGCGTTGCCGCGGCTGACGAAGCGTTCTTCGCCTGATCCAACTCTCTCGCGCGAATTGATTTCACGAGCGTACCGGTGTTGATACCGACTGGGCATTTCACTTCGCACATGCCATCGGCGGCACATGTAGCGTCACCGGCGTAACTAAAAGTATCCAAAAATTCGTCTAATCTCGACTGGTCTGCCGTATTCCTGTTCTCCATTGCTTGCAAACGACTGATTTCTCTGTATACGGTAATTCTTTGTCTCGGAGTCAACGACACGTCTCTGGACGGGCAGTTGGATTCGCAAAAGCCACACTCCATGCACATATCAACGATCGGATCGGCAACTGGTTTCGGCTTGAGGAACTTTTGGTGCACGTCCGGATCTCTGTTCAAAATCACACCCGGGTTCAACACGTAGTCTGGATCGAACATTTCCTTGAGCTCCCACATAATATCGTACGCTTTCGTTCCCCATTCCATTTCAACGAATGGCGCGACGTTACGACCAGTACCGTGCTCGGCTTTTAACGAACCTTTATATTTAATCGCAACGATTTCGCACATTTCTTGCATCATCGCAGCGTACGTTTCAACTTCCTTCTCGGTACGGAAACCTTGAGAGAAGACCAAGTGAAGGTTACCTTCGAGCGCGTGGCCCATGCACGAGGCGTCGTCGTAGCCGTGCTTTTCAAACATAGCCATCAAATCTTTCGTCATTGGCGCAAGCTTATCAACTTCACACGCGACATCTTCAATCAAGACAGAAGTACCGGCTTCGCGAGCGCCGCCAACCATTGGAATCAAACCTTTACGAACGTCCCAATACGTTCCGTAGACGGCTGGATCTTTTGAAAACGGGTAGGTTTCTTCTCTCGGATGCAAGTAATTCAAATTAGCACCGTCCAAAGAATTAGTCACGAGTTTAATGTTTTCATCCAAAGCCTTATCTGTTGGGCCTCGGCATTCGATCAAAAGCGCGGCGCCGTATTTAGTGGCTTCGGGAATTGTCGGCACTAAGGACATGATTTTCGCATGCTTTTCGCATTGACGCAACGAGGCTTTATCGAAGATTTCGACGGCATCGACGGTTGTTTCTCTACGTAAAACGGCAGCAGCCTTGCACGCATCATCGACGTCTTTGAACATGATGAAGCACGACGCTTTGTGCGGATGATCGACGACGGTGTTATACGTCGCCCTAGAAACAAAGCCGAGCGTACCTTCAGAACCAATCATCAATCGTTTGATGATTTCAATCGGATCGTTCGCATCGTTATCTACTAAAGCATTGATAGAATACCCAGTCGTACATTTAATGGCAAATTTTTTCTTGATCAAAGCCGTTAAATCAGAATCGCTTTGGACTTTTTTCGCCATGTTGCTCACTTTTGCGCACAAATCTTGATGCGTCAACAAAAAACTCTCTCTGGAATCTTTATCCGCCGTGTCTAAAACGGTTCCATCGACGAAAACGATTCTCATATCTTCCAAAGTATGATACGTATTTTGTTTCACGCCGCAGCACATGCCGGAGGAGTTGTTCGCGACGACTCCCCCAACCATGCACGAATCGATTGAAGACGGATCTGGGCCCATTTTATATTGCACAGCATGTCCATTTTTCTTCTTATGCGCTTGTAAAATCCTATTCACTTCGCCTAAGATCAAACCAGGTTCGAGCGTAATCTTTCTCCCATCTTCGTGCACGGTATAATCTCTAAAATTCTTCCCAACGTGCGATAACTTCAACAAAATCGAATCCGATACCGCTTGCCCGGACAACGAAGTCCCAGCAGCACGAAACGTCACAGGTGTCTGATGCTTCCTCGCATACGGCAAAATCCTCTTCACTTCATCTTCGCTATGAATCTTCACAACCATTTGCGGTAACAATCTATAAAAACTCGCGTCGGTGCCGTACGCGTACGTCTTCACCGCGTCAGTTATTATTCTCTCCTCTGGTATCTTCAACTCAGTCCTTAGATCGTTCTTGAAATTCTGGTACCTCCCATCATCCACGCGCATACCATCCGCGTTTTGATAAACGACTTTCGATCCTTTGATATCTTCCGGAACCGGGTAAACCGTGCCGCCTATCGAGAAATCTATCGGTGCCTGTGATGACGTCTTTACATTATTAATCAATTGCGCCTTTCCACGCCTATTAATAGCACTCATTTCTTGTTGTTGTTCGTTCTTTTTCACGATCGATACCGCTCTTTTCCCATCCTTGCTCGTTCCAGCGATCCCTCTTTGTTGATCACTCGATCTCTTCACGAACTCCTTCTTCTTCGCTTGCTGCGGAAGTTTCGTCGCAGACGACGCAGTCGTTTTCGTGGATTGGAACAATCTCTGCGCTTGGCCAAGCTTTAGCTGCTCAGTACTGCATAATTCGCTCGCAGCTTTACGCAAAATCTTTCGGTTACTCCCACGCATGATCATTTTTCGTTTCTTTTATTGATCGAATCGAAATCGCTTTCTGTAGCGCTCGCAGGTGCGCGTGATTGAGTGACGTTTTAGATTTTGGATATCTTCTTTTTTTTAGCAGCAATTTTCACCAGGCGTTTGTTTTTCTCTAGCTGTGCTATTGACACGTCTCATTTATGCACGGCAGGGGGAAAAATAGGCAAAAAGCACAGAAATGGACAGCGTGGACTTTTTTTTTAAAATCACTATATTAGTTTTTCTTGACATGGCAGAGTGCGTTTTGTTTTTTGAACGCGCGACCGGTTTAAATCAATGCGAGGATGAGGGTATGGGTAAAGAGTGCGCCGTGGTTGGGACTTTTTTTCTGTTTTTAAGTTTCTCTCTATGACGCGTTTATTTTCGCGCGCGAGTCGTGGGCCACGCGTTGATCAGATCAACAAAAACAAGAGTCTGATGCTCATCGCGAGATAGGCACTTTGCTGCTGAAATCTGAAAAACCCACCACTTTTTGGTTTTTGCCACATTTGCCTCATGAAGAGCTTTTTGCATCCTTTTTGCATAGCTCCTCACTTTTTATAGAATCTCAACAACAGAGTTATCAAGATGTCCGCTCTTACTCAATCGACGATCTTAGGCGCGAAGGTCCAAGTCGCGCAAAACACAAAAACTCAGCGCAAAAATGTCGTCACTCGTGCTGGACAGTACGACGACGAACTTTTGCAAACTGCGGTACGTGTGTTCAAAAAAAGAACGTACTAATTTCCGCGCGCATTTTTTTTTATAATTTATAATCCATCAAATCAACCGGGTCGTGTTCGATTTTGCGTCGTGAAAACGAGCTTGGGAGAGTATCGCGCGATCGTGATTTATGATGAGTTGGAAGAGAATCGAGGCATTGGAGGATTTATCTCTACGATTATCATTTATTCTTTGTTTTTGAGCGATATCGATAGATTTCGTATTCGAGTATTCGTCCACGCTTGTTTCGCGAAGTTCATTGGATAATGTCTTATCGGAGCACACTGTTTCAAAGGCATCAGAGGGCCATTAAATGTGTGGTTGGAATTCTATCGAGAGCGAGTGAGCGCGAGAGAGACAAAATTCACACATATTTATATATAATGTTCTAATCGAT
>Ga0209830_10001563_pt1 | contig 19998 bp, 18 predicted proteins | sample ArcticOcean_MG_C_12_FD_187439 | JGI IMG/M metagenome (GOLD analysis project Ga0209830, IMG submission 187439) | Marine microbial communities from western Arctic Ocean - ArcticOcean_MG_CB8_130 (SPAdes) (version 2) | ecosystem: Environmental > Aquatic > Marine > Oceanic | place: Arctic Ocean...
CATTTTTACCTTTAATAAAGAATGGAACATCTGCGCCCATTGTCCTGCCTATATCAACCATCTCTTTTTCATCTAAATTCATATTCCAAATCTTATTAAGGGCCAGTATTGTTGTAGCTGCATTTGAGCTTCCTCCGCCCAATCCAGACCCTATAGGAATATTTTTCTTTACGTTAATATTTATACCACGACCATTATTTACAATGCCTTGCATGGCTTTAGCCGCTTTAAAAATAATATTATTTTCTTGTGCTATCGATGCTCCATCACAACTAACAGAGATATGGCCTGAGCAATCGCTAAAAACCAAGTCATCACTTAAATCAATAAGTTGAAAAGATGTATCTAGCTCATGGTAGCCATTGGAAAGTCTCCCTAGTATCTTTAAATAGAGATTAATTTTTGCAGGAGATTTAATAGCTATATCTTTCATGCACTTTCAAGAAAACTTTTTACTTCATAATTCTTATATTTGATATTAAAAGTTGTCTTATTTCCTTTTCTGAAACAGTTAATATAGAGTTCTTTTGGCCCAATTAATTTTTTAATTGGATCATGATTGCCTGAAAGGCACTCAAATATAGTTTCTTGAAAATATGGCCCATGATTAATTAAGGCTTCTTCAAGAAAGTTACTTTTAATTTTATAACTGCTGACAGCCTTTTTATTAGCATTCAACTCAATATTTGCTACATTTCCAATAAAGGCTTTGTTAACCTGTATAATTGTTACACTCTCATTAGATGTTACTCTGAGGTTAAATGAATTATTTTGGTAATTTTCTGAACTAATCATAATTTTGCCACGGTACTCATTTATTGAACCACTAGTAGGGTAAATACTTGCACATGAATATAATAAACCACTTAAAAGTAATACAAAAAATTTATTAAAAATGGAATTACAGTTATTTGGCATAAATCATAAAACTTCCAATGTTTCTGAAAGAGAGCAATTTATTATAAATGACTCTAACCAAGTTTTATTGGATTCTTTTTTAAAAGAAAGGCTTGGGAGCAAAATTGATTCCTTTTTTGGAATATCCACATGCAATAGAACAGAGATTTATATTCTTGGCGATCCTGGTATTGCAAAAACTGTTTTAAGAGAAACTAGAGAATGCTTGGACATTAATATTGATGATAAAAAATTCTATTTTCTATTTGACCAAGATGCCTTTATCCACATGAGTAAAGTTGCATCAGGAATTGACTCACAAGTTCTAGGAGAACAGGAGATATTTGGACAATTTAAAAAAGCAATTAAGAGCGCCCAAGACTTAAAAATTATCAAACCAAGACTTCTAGCTTATTCAGATAAGGTAATTGAGATAGTAAAAAAAGTAAGGACTAAAACTAAAATTGGTTTAAACCCACTATCTGTAAGCGGCTTGTCATTTAATTTAGTTAAGAATATTTTTGAGAAACCAGAGGATCAGAACATCCTTGTAGTAGGAGCTGGATCGCTTGCACATGCCGTTATTAAAAATCTATTTAAAAATGGAATTGAGAATATAAGAGCGGTAAATAGAAATATTAGAGAAATAGTTATCTCTGATGAATACAAAATAATGCCTACCTCGTTGGAAAAACTTCACGACGAATTGGAGGTGGCTGATATTGTCATAGCCTCAGCAATAACAGACCTTCCTTTAATTGGAAAGGGCGCTGTAGAGAATGCCTTAAAGCTTAGAAAAAATAAACCGATGCTTCTAATAGATCTGTCAGTTCCAAGAAACATAGAAGAAGAAATAAAAAATATTGAACAAGCTTATCTTTTTTCTATTGATGATATTGAAAAAATTACCCAAGATAATTTTGGCCAAAGATCTATTGAAGCTGAAAAAGCTTTAAATATGATAGTTATTGAATCTCAAGCAGCAATAAGAGAGCTTGATAAAAAGTTTCTTAAAGACAATATAAACAAACATTTAGAAGAATTTTTAGATTCGTTATCTAAGGAAGAGATAAGCAGATTCAAGAAAGCCGAGGATTTAAAGCAGATGATTACTAACTTAGCTACTATCAAATCAGAGAATAATAAAACAACTAGAATTGCTGAACTAGAGAGCTTAGAGCCTCATGTTATCGAATCTATGTTTAAAAGGTATATAGATAATGCATGAATCAATGTTGGCAAAACTAGGCAAGCTGCAGATTAGATTAGATGAAATAGAGGAGTTGTTAATTAATTCAGAAACAATCAAGGATATGGAAAATTACACTCTGTTAAATAAAGAATTTGCAGATTTAAAACCTATTGTTGATAAATTTAAAGAATATAAAGTTGTAGTTGATGCTATCAATGATGCTAATGAAATTATTGAATCAGGGGATGAGGATCTAATCAGTCTGGCTGAAGAAGAGTTAAAGGAATCGCTTAATAAGCCAGATTTATTAGAGCAGGAATTAAAAGTGATGCTTCTTCCAAAAGATACTGCAGATGATGGATCTGCTTTCTTGGAAATTAGAGCTGGAGCTGGTGGGGATGAGGCAGGGATTTTTGCAGGAGATCTTTTTAGAATGTATTCAAGACTTGCAGAAAGAGAGGGCTGGAATATTGATGTAATTGACATCAAGCAAGCTGAACAGGGTGGACTAAAAGAGGTTGTCGCACAGCTTAATGGAAAGAGTGTTTTTAAGGTTCTAAAATTTGAGTCAGGCGTTCATAGGGTTCAAAGAGTTCCTGAAACAGAATCGCAAGGAAGAATACATACATCTACATGCACTGTAGCAATCTTACCCGAGGTTAAAGAGGTTCAGGATATTGCTATAAATAAAAATGATCTGAGAGTTGATACCTATAGAGCTTCAGGAGCTGGCGGTCAGCATGTTAACAAGACTGATTCGGCTGTAAGGTTGACTCATATACCCTCAGGCTTGGTTGTCGAATGTCAGGATGGAAGGTCTCAGCATAAAAATAAAGAAAAGGCGCTATCGCTATTAGCCTCAAAGCTTAAACAGCAAGAACTTGAGACACAACAAGAGAGCATTGCTAGCGAAAGAAAGATTTTAGTTGGAACGGGCGATAGAAGTGAAAAAATTAGAACTTACAACTTCCCTCAGGGAAGAATGACGGATCATAGAATTAAGTTAACTCAGCATAATTTAGATCAAATTATGGATGGGGATATAAAAACTATATGCGATGCCTTGTTAGCAGAAAATCAATTAGCAATGTTATCTCAACTTGAATCAGAATAATTGAGCGTTAATCTTAATTTTTTTAAAAATAAAGTTGCTGATATTTGGCCTGATAATCAGGAAATATCGAAAGAATTTGTTTTTTTCTTAAAAGAAGCACTCAACCTTAAGGATACCTCTATTTATATAGACAAAGATTATCTATTATCTGATAAAGATCAAAAATCTATAGAAGAATTTATTAAAAATAAAAAAGATGGCATACCCTTAGATTATATTTTAAAAAAATCTTTTTTTTATGGAAAAGAGTTTCTTGTTGATAAAAGAGTTCTCATACCAAGACCTGAAACAGAGCTTCTTGTAGAGCATATAAATAATTTAGATTTTCAAGATGGCATAAAAATAGTGGATGCGGGATCTGGGTCTGGCTGTATTGGCATTTCTATTGCAATTCACAATCCTAATATTCAAGTTTATGGTCTTGATTATTCAGCCAAATCTCTCGAGGTTGCCCAAATAAATAAAAATTATTTTAAGCTAAATAATTTCTCATTAATTCACTCTGATTGGCTGTCTTCGATAAAGGATAGATCAATTGATATTATTGTTAGTAACCCGCCATATATCGACTCTCAAGACTTGCACTTAAAAGACTTAACACATGAGCCGACTTCAGCCTTGGTTGCATCTGAGGGTGGTTTAGGAGATTTTAAGGTTATCTCTCAACAAGCCTCATTGAAATTACAAAAAGGAGGAACATTAATCTTTGAGCATGGGTACCAGCAGGCAGAGGAGGTATCAAGCATAATGAAAAAAAACGGTTTTAATAATGTTGAATCTTTTAAAGACCATCAATCACACCCAAGAATAACTAAGGGTATAATTTAAAAAGATGAAATATACAGGTTACATAGAAGGTTACTACGGGAAGCTTTTGTCTTGGGAAGAAAGAATTGAAATCGTTAGCCATTTATCCCAAAATAAATTAAATACATACTTCTATTGCCCAAAAGAAGATCCATTTCATAGATCTGAATGGAAAAAACTATATCCTGAGAATTGGCTAAAATCATTTTCAAATTTTATTCATTTCTCTGATAAGAAGAAAGTAAATATAATTTTTGGAATATCACCTGGATTAGACTTCAACAATTCACTAGAAGATTTATTCTTAAAGATAAATTTAATCACCAGTCTAGGCATCAAAAATATCGCAATTCTTTTTGACGATTTATTTGAAAATCAGTCAGGTCAAATGCACGCAGATATTTTAAATAAATGCTTGGGCGAGTTCGCAGATATAAGTTTTTATTGCGTACCTTCTGAATACTGCAACCAACTTTCAAAACCTAATTTTAATGAGAGCAATTATTTAGAAAATTTAGCAGTAACTTTAAACCCTGATATACCCATTTTTTGGACAGGAGATAGGGTAGTTTCAACTGATTATTCAAACGAAGAGATATCCCGGTGGAAACTTAAGTTAAAGCATCCGTTAATTATATGGGATAACTTTTATGCAAATGATTACTGCACGCCAAAAGTTATAATTGATGATTACTCTTCATTAAAAGAGACTAATTCAGATTCTCTAGAAGGCGTTCTAATAAATCCTATGGGATTATTGCAGGCAGATAAAATTGCAATTTCATCATTTAGCAATGCTTTAAAAAATTATCCAAAGTCCTTTGAAGAAATTATTAAGGATTCAAATCTGCCTGAGTCATTTAATAAAATATCTAAACTATTTAGATTTAGGGCCTCGATAGACTTAAGCCAAGATGAATTAGAGGTTTTAGAAAGTTACCTTTGGAATTGGCATGGTGATCTTAAGTCAGAGCTTTATCCATATATGCATTTACTAAAAGCAATGATTAAAGAAGGTATTGCTGATAAAAGACTTCTAAAAAGATTCAATATATTAGTTTAATTAAAGATTGCTAATCACAATCAAGAATAGCCAATAAAAAAGTATAAAAATATTCTTGCCCAAATTTAAACTTAGGAATATTATTTCCTTAGAGTTATTTCAATTTTGTATGAGAGCAATAAATGTGGATTTTAGGATTAATAAAAATTATTTAAAAATATATAAAAATAATAAATTCGAATATAAGCTTCCACACTTATGGATGCGAGATAACTGCTCTTGTAACGATTGCAGGGTCTTCGAAACACAGGAGAAAAGATTCATGCTTGATTCTGTTTCATCTGACTTAAAGCCAGAGAATGTAAATATAGAAGGCGATAATATTTTTATTTCTTGGCCTGATAGCCACAAGACACTCATAAATTTTCAAGATATTAAGTTTTTACAACATCCCCGCAAACCTGAAAAAGCTTTATGGAAAAAAGATTTCTTACCTACATATTATGACTGGAATGAGTTTTTACAAAATAATAATATAGCAATAGATGCTATATCTACATTTATAATTAATGGTGCTATATGTATTAAAGATGCTCCCCAAATTCCAAATACCTTAGAAGACCTTGCCTTAAGATTAGGGCCCTTAAGAGAAGTCTTGTTTGAACGCATTCATAATGTTTCATTAGATGGGCATGTATATAATATTGCTCATACATCTTTAGAAGTGCCTCCGCATAATGATTTTGCAAGTTATTCTTGGCCTCCAAGCGTTCAAGCGCTTCACATGCTAGCGAATGATTGTGATGGCGGAGAGTCTATGATTGTAGATGGCTTTTCTGTATTAATGGATTTAAAAAAAGACCACCCCAATTTTTTTGATATTTTAACCACTTTTCCTATACCATTTAGAGAGTTTGATGAAACAAACGAAACTTACGCTGAGGAACCAATAGTAAGAGTTAATACCCAAAATAAAGTAGTTGGATTTCGGTTCTCAAATCAACTCATGCAAATGATCAATCCTCTTAGAAAGAATGTAGATTTATTTTATAAGGCCTATCACGAGTTATGCACCAGAGTGAACAGTAAAAAATATAAATCAATATTTAGACTTGATGCAGGCCATATACTTTTAGTTTCAGGTCATAGAGTCCTTCATGGCAGGGCAGAGTTTAATCCAAATGGTAAGCGGCATCTTCAAGATGCATACTATGAGATGGACAATGTAGAAAATAATTTAGTTGTGTATAGAAAATTTCGGAGCAAATAGATTGTCAAATAAAGTTGAATTTAGGTCAATGGATGAAGGAACAAGAGAGGATTATGATCTTATTGCATCGCATGATTCAGAAAATATTAAAGGTTTATTAAAGAGAGTCATTCAATGGCTAAAAATGATGGATGGAGACTCTCCATATAGAATTAGCAGACTGCAGCACTGTCTTCAAACTGCTACAAGGGCAGAGAAAGATGGGGCTGACAAAGAAACAATAGTTTGCGCTCTATTGCATGACATCGGCGATGTGATATCACCATCCAATCATTCACAGGTTTCAGCTGCACTCTTGAGACCTTATGTGAGTGAAAAAAATTATTGGATAGTCCTTAATCATGGTTTATTTCAGGGCTATTATTGGATGCATCATTACAATAAAGATAGAAACTTAAGAGATAAATACAAAGATCACCCTTATTATAGAGATTGCATAGATTTTTGTTCTAAATGGGATCAAAAATCATTTGATCCTGATTATGAGACCTATTCTTTAGAACATTTTCTACCCATGATCGAAGAAATATTTTCGAGAGAAATTAATTCTTTTGTATAGCTTTCAAGTACCGCAGAATGTTTTATAAGGAACTTCAGATAATGGAGCGGGTTGAGTAAATAATTCAAAGCCTTCAATTTCCTCATAAGGCTTAACTAAGATTGAGAGTAGCAAAGATAAAGGCTCAATATCATTTTTGTTTACCGCAGAATCAAGAGCTTCCTCAACTTTATGATTTCTTGGAATATAGATAGGGTTAACTTCATTCATTCTTTTAGCTATATCTTCATCTGGAATTTCTTCCTGAGCAACTCTTTCTTGCCAAAGCATTAGCCAAGCATCAAATTTATCAGAATTTACAAATAATGATCTAACATCTTTATTATTTCCAATTAAGGTTTTTGATAAAAATCGAAAAGTCAGAGTGAAGTCAGCATTTTGCTCGTCCATGATTTGTAATAGATTATTAATTAATTCATAGTCCTTAGGATCATCTTTTAAAAGGCCTATCTTAGATCGCATATTTATTAACCAATAGTTTTCATAGACTGGTTTAATAAGTTGTAAGACTTCAGTTAACGAGGCTATGGCTATTTTCCTGTCTTGATTAATAAGTGGAATTAAGGTTTCAGCTAATCTTGTAAGGTTCCAAGTCAAAATTGCAGGTTGATTTGCATAGGCATACCTTCCTTGTTTATCTATAGAGCTAAAAACTGTGGCTGGGTTGTATTCATCCATAAAAGCACAAGGACCATAGTCAATAGTCTCTCCTGAGATGGTCATATTATCTGTATTCATGACTCCGTGAATAAACCCGACGCTCATCCAATTAGCAATTAAAGAAGCTTGCTCATTACAAACAGCAGCAAAAAATGCTAAATAAGGGTTATCTATTTGAGAAACTTCCGGATAATGCCTTTTAATTGAATAGTCTGCTAAATCTTTAATTTTATTTAAATCTTTTAATTGACTGGCAAACTCAAACGTTCCGATTCGTATATGGCTAGATGCCACTCTTGTAAGTATTCCTCCAGGCAAGATGGTTTCTCTTTCAACTTTTTCTCCGGTAGAAATAGCTGCAAGAGATCGAGTTGTAGGAATTCCCATAGCATGCATGCTTTCGCTAATAAGATATTCTCTTAAAACAGGCCCTAGAGCTGATTTGCCATCTCCTCTTCTAGAGAATGGGGTGGATCCAGATCCTTTGAGTTGAATATCTTTAACTTTATTATGTATATCTCTTATTTCTCCTAAAAGAATAGCCCTACCATCACCCAATTTAGGATTGAAATGTCCAAATTGATGACCTGCATATGCTTGAGCTAATGGATCTGAGTCTTCAGAAATCTTATTGCCTGAAAAAATAGCAAGACCTTCTTCAGAATTTAAAATAGAAGGATCAAGGCAAAGCTCCTCGGCCAATTGGCAATTAAAAAAAAGCATTTCTGGTGAAATAACAAAATCAGACCTACATCTTTCATAAAGCCCATCAAGAGATCTTGCAAAACTATTATCGAAGTTAAATTTGATAGCTTCTTTATTCATGATCTAATCAATAAAAGAGGTAAAAGATTCCAAGCTATCTCGCGATGTTCTATATTGATTAATTGGATCTTCGATATTTGGATATCCAATAGCAATTCCACACCAGATCATCTCATTATCAGGATGTTTAATAACTTGCTTAACTGTTTTTGGGTAAATAGACCAAGATTCTTGAAGGCAGATACCTAGCCCTTGATCAATTGCAGTAAGCCATAAATTTTGAAGAAACATACCAACATGACCCCAGCCATTGGGTGCAAAACTTTTATCTATTGTCACTATCATGCCAACAGGAGCTCCAAAGAAATTAAAATTTTCCCTAATTTGTTTCATTCTTGCATCTATGTCATCCCTTTCAATAGATATAGCTTCATACATATCAGAAGCACATTCAGACCTCCTTCTTTTATAGTCATCAGCTAAAGGCTTTGGATATATCTCATAATCTATTTCTTCTTGAACTCCATTATCAAAATTGCTCAGTGCTTGAGATGTAAGCTTTTTCTTTGCATTATTAGTAACAATATATATTTTCCAAGGCTGAATATTTCCTCCAGATGGTGCTGAGTTAGCTGTCTTTAGGATATCTTTGATTAATTCTAGAGGCACATCTTTATCAATATAGCTTCTAACAGAATACCTAGACATTATTAATTTTTTTATGCTCATGTCTTCCTAATAATTTTTATTAACAATTCATTGTTCCTTCTTATATAATTTATATCAATCATTTTATAGGGGAAGTTATATGATCGGAGATATGCAAAAGTGGACGCCTAATGTTGGAAGTATTATTGAGCATGCTAAAAATATTTATCCAACACAAGAGGTTATTAGTAGAATGGTGTCTGGTGAAATTCATAGAACTAACTATGAGGAAGTTTGCATTAGATCTAGAAAACTAGCCTCTTCTTTAGAAAAAGATGGTTATAAAAATGGTGATGTTTTAGCGACATTGGCTTTAAATACTTATAGGCATTTAGAGATGTATTATGGCATTTCTGGAATGGGGGCTATTAATCACACTTTAAATTTTAGATTACATCCTGATCAAGCTGTTTATATTATTAATCATGCTGAAGACAAGCTTATATTTTGTGAAGTCCCTTTTGTCCCTATGATGGAAGGTCTTGAAGATCAGCTTAAATGCGTCGAAAAATTTATTATTCTTTGTGATGAGTCTGAAATGCCAGATACAGCATTAAAAAATGCTATTTCATATGAAGAATATATTAAAGATGGCGATGAGAACTATCAATGGCCAGCTTTAGAAGATGATGCAGCTTGTGGTCTTTGTTACACATCAGGAACTACAGGAGATCCTAAGGGCGTTCTCTATGCTCATAAATCAAATATATTACATGCTCAAGCAGCCTTAACGGGACTGACTATAAGTCCAGATGAGGTCATACTGATGGTGGTTCCTTTGTTTCATGTTCAAGCTTGGGGCATTCCTTTTTATGGTCCTATGTTTGGTTTGAAGCTTGTTATGCCGGGTATGCAAATGGAAGGCGAGTCCCTTTATGACCTTATAGAGAAAGAAGAGGTAAGTTTGGCATTTGGAGTTCCTACTATTTGGATGGGACTGCTTAATTATTGCAGGGAAAATAATAAAACTCTAACATCAGTTAGAAATACAGTAATAGGAGGAGCAGCTCTTTCTCGGTCTATGCTTCAAGAGTTTGACGAAGCCCATGATGTAAATGTAATTCAAGGTTGGGGAATGACTGAAATGAGTCCATTGGGAACTTCAAATTTCCTTACACCTGAGATGAAGAAAATGAGCAAGGAAGAAAGATATTCAGTTCAACTTAAGCAAGGCAGGCCAATGTATGGAGTTGAACTAAAAGTTGTAGATGATTCAGGTGAAGATTTACCTAATGATGGAGAGTCTCAAGGGCATTTACTGGTTAGAGGTCCATGGGTTCTTAAGAGATACTTCAAGGCAGAGAAAGATGCTGTTGATAAAGATGGCTGGTTTGATACAGGAGATATTTCAGTTTTAGATAAAGACGGCTATATGACCATTAAAGATAGGGCTAAAGATGTTATTAAATCCGGTGGAGAGTGGATTAGCTCAATTGATTTAGAAAATGCTGCTGTCGGACACTCTGAGATTACTGAAGCGTGTGTTGTTGGCATTCCTCATCCTAAGTGGGATGAAAGACCTATAATGTTTATTGTTACCAATAGTGGAGAGCCTATAGACAAGGAAAGTATTCTTGAGTTCCTTGGATCAATAGTTGCAAAATGGTGGCTTCCAGATGAGATTATTTTCTTAAAAGAATTACCTCATGGAGCAACAGGTAAATTGCAGAAATTTGAATTAAGAGACGAATATAATAATTACTACATGGAGAAATAAAATGTTACATATCATAAAGCCTTCGGAAATTGAATCAGTTATTGGAAAGGAAATAGGAACTTCTGATTGGGTTACTATCGACCAAGAAAGAATAAATAAATTTGCTGATGCAACTATGGATAATCAGTTTATTCATACCAATCCTGAGCAAGCAGAGCCTATATTTGGGTCAACTATAGCTCATGGATTTCTTTCACTCTCTCTTGTAGCCGGAATACCATTTGAGCAAGAAATTGGTCTTGTGTTAGAGGGAACAAAAATGGGATTAAATTATGGCTTAGATAAAGTAAGGTTCTTAAGTCCTGTTCCAGTAAATTCAGAGGTAAGAATAATAATGAAATGTCTTGATATAACTGAAAAAAATCCAGGACAGTTTTTATCTAAAACTGAAGTAACTATGGAAATAAAAGGCGTTGCAAAACCTGCCTTTGTTGCTGAAACTCTGAGTATGTTTATAGTTTAATTAACTACTAATCTAATAACTTCTTAAGGATTTCATTCACACTTTGTGGATTTGCTTTTCCTTGAGTTTCTTTCATTACTTGGCCTACAAAGAAACCAAATAACCTATCTTTTCCGCCTTTGTAGGCATTAACCTGATCTGGATTATCTTCAATAATTTTCTTAGCAATATTTTCTAGCAATGATTCATCTTGAATTTGTACCAAACCTTTGTCTTTAATAATTTCATCAACATCATTTCCAGATTCCCAAACCTCTTCTAAGACTGATTTAGCAATTTTCCCAGAAATAGTTTTATCTGAAATTCTTTTAATCAATGAAGCAAAATTATTTGCGGTAAGTTTTGATTCATCTATTTCTATATTATCTTTATTTAAGAGCGCACTCACCTCTCCAACAAGCCACTTAGCTACTAATTTAGAATCATCAGTTTTTAGACAAGCTTCTTCAAACATATTTGCCATAGTTTTCGAAGAAGCAATAATTCTAGCTTCTGACCCTTCAAGTTTTATTTCACTGATATATCTTTTTTCTTTTTGCTCTGGAAGCTCAGGAAGGTTTGCTCTAATATCTTCTAGCTCCTTATCAGTTATAACAACTGGCAATAAATCAGGATCAGGGAAATATCTATAGTCATTAGCTTCCTCCTTTGATCTCATTGATCTTGTTTCATTTTTAACACTGTCATAGAGGCGAGTCTCTTGAGCTACAGACCCACCTGATTCAAGAATTTTAACCTGACGATCTATTTCAAAAGCAATGGCTCTTTCTATAAATTTAAAAGAATTAATATTTTTAATTTCAGCTCTAGTTCCTAGCTCTAAATCATCTGTCTTCTTCATTGATACATTGACATCACATCTCATAGACCCCTCTGCCATTACCCCATCGCATATATCAAGAAATGTAACAATCTGCCTAATCGCTTTAAAGTAAGCAATAGCTTCTTTTGCATTGGCTATCTCTGGCTCTGAGACTATCTCTAGAAGTGGAGTGCCCGCTCTATTTAAATCAATGCCAGTTTCACCCTCAAAAAGATCATGAACTGATTTTCCAGCATCTTCTTCTAAATGAGCTCTAGTAATATTAATAATCTTTTCTTCACCATTTGCAAATATCTTAATAGTCCCTTTTCCAACTATAGGCATGGCCATTTGAGTAATTTGATAACCTTTTGGAAGGTCAGGGTAAAAGTAGTTTTTTCTATCAAATGTAGATACTTGGTTTATCTCAGCGTTGGTAGCTAAGCCAAATCGTATAGCTTTAAAAAATGCATCTTTATTAGCTACCGGAAGGACCCCAGGAAGCCCCATATCTATTAAGTCAACGTGTGTATTTGGTTCTGCACCAAAACCAGTTGATGCACCTGAGAATAGTTTTGATTTCGTTGAAAGCTGAACGTGGATTTCTAGACCTATCACTGTTTGCCATGTCATTAGCTTATCTCCCCATTGGGTGTCTTAAGATGCCAATCAGTTGAAGTTTGATAACTATGGGCTACTTGAAGAATTTTACTTTCTTCAAGAAAGTTCCCAATTAATTGCATTCCTAGTGGTTTATTATTAACAATGCCATTTGGAACTGACATTGCTGGTAAACCTGCTAAATTTGCAGGAATGGTAAAAAGATCTTCAAGATACATTTGAATGGGGTCGTTTCCCATCGATCCTGCTTTAAATGCAGTCCCTCTTGTTGTAGGCGACATAATTACATCTACTTTTTCAAAAGCCGCAACAAAATCATTTTTAATAAGCCTTCTTACTTGTTGAGCTTTTTTATAATAAGCATCATAAAAACCAGCAGAAAGAACATAAGAGCCAATAAGAATTCTTCTTTTTACCTCATCTCCAAAACCCTCAGATCTACTCCTAACATATAAATCTTCTAAGTCTTTCGGGTTCTCACACCTTCTTCCAAACTTCACTCCATCGAATCTTGATAAATTAGAAGAACATTCCGCTGGAGCAACAACATAATATGTTGGAACAGAGAGTGTAATATTTGGAAGCGATATTTCAACAAATTCAGCACCTAAAGATTCATAATGCTTTTTAGATTCCTCAAATACTTTTACCACATCACTATCTAGTTTTGACAAATCAAATTCTTTTACGAGTCCAATTTTTATTCCTCTTATAGATGAATTTAAGTTTTTCGTAAAGTCAGGAATATTTTCATCAAGCGATGTTGTGTCCTTGGAATCATGGGAGCACATTTCATTTAACATAAGCGCACAGTCTTCAGCTGTTCTAGCCATAGGGCCAGCCTGATCTAAACTTGAAGCAAATGCGATCATGCCCCACCTTGAGATTCTTCCATATGTTGGTTTTAGGCCTGTAATACCGCACAGAGATGCAGGCTGTCTGATTGACCCGCCTGTGTCAGTTCCAGATGCAGCTGGGACTATACCTGCAGCAACTGCAGATGCAGAACCGCCTGAGCTTCCTCCAGGCACCAACCCTTGTCCCCATGGATTCTCAGTGTTACCAAAGAAACTTGTTTCAGTAGATGAACCCATTGCAAATTCATCCATATTCGTTTTACCAACAGAGATACAACCTGCTTTTTCTAAATTCTCAATTACGGTTGCAGAATATGGAGGTATAAAATTTGATAGCATGTTTGAGCCGCATGTTGTTCTTAGATCTTTGGTGCAAAAAAGATCTTTTTGGGCAATTGGGATACCTGCAAGAGGAAGCTCTGAGGGGTTGTTATCAAGATTTTCTGCTTTTTTTAAAGATGCTTCTTTATTTAGTGTAATAAAAGCATTTAGATGTTTATTATCTTCAATTAATGAAAATGTATCTTCAAGCATTTCTTTATTTGAAATTTCTTTACTCTGAAGCATTTTTTTAAGCTCCTTTATTGTCTTAAACTGAATACTCATTCAACCACCCTTGGAACTAAAATATAGTCCTCATTTGAAGAGGGCGCATTATTAAGAAAAACTTCTTTTCTATTTTCGGCATTTACATTGTCAGATCTTGTTTTAGCAGTCTTTTCTAAAGGACTTGTTAAAGGCTCAATATCTGCAGTGTCAACATCATTTAACTGATCTACAAATTTAATAATATTATTGAGGTCATTTGTAATTTTTTCCTCATTTTTTTCCTCAAAAGTAAGTCTTGATAGGTGAGCAATGGTTCTAACTGTTTTCTTGTCCATATATAGGATACTATTATAAATTAGTTGGAAGATATTAACCTAACTAGAGTATTATTTACATATATTTTAAGGAATTTAAGGAATCACGTGGAATTCAATATTTTTAAGACAATCAGAGGCTACTTTTCTAATGATCTATCCATAGATCTTGGGACCGCTAATACTCTTATTTATACAAAAGATGTTGGTATCGTTCTTAACGAGCCCTCTGTTGTTGCAATTAGAGAATCTAGAGGTCAGAAAACAGTTGTAGCCGTAGGAACAGAGGCAAAAAAAATGCTTGGAAGGACTCCAGGCAATATAAAAGCAATAAGACCCCTATCAGAGGGCGTTATAGCCGATTTTCAAGTTACTGAAAAAATGCTTCAACATTTCATAGCTCAAGTTCATGAGCAAAGATGGATTAAACCAAGCCCAAGAGTTCTGGTTTGTGTTCCTTGCAGGTCAACACAGGTTGAAAGAAGGGCAATTAGAGAGTCTGTTCTAGGAGCAGGAGCCAGGGATGTTAAGTTAATAGAAGAGCCTATGGCAGCAGCTATCGGAGCTGGACTTCCTGTGGAGGAAGCAAGTGGAAATATGGTGGTTGATATTGGAGGAGGCACATCAGAAATTGCCATCCTTTCTTTAAATGGCGTTGTTTATTCGGAGTCAGTAAAGATTGGTGGAGATAAAATGGATGAATGCATCACCTCCTGGATAAGAAGAAATTATGGATGTGTGATTGGAGAATCCACCGCTGAAAAAATTAAATACACAATTGGTTGCGCAACAGCAGATTCTGAAAAATTAGAAATGTCTATTACGGGAAGAAATCTAGCTGAAGGCATCCCAGAAACCTTTACTATTAATAGCGAGCAGATTTTTGAAGCTATGAAGGATCCTTTATACGGAATAGTTAGAGCAATTAGAAATGCTCTAGAGCTATCTCCTCCTGAGCTAGCAGCTGATATAGCAGAACGAGGGATTGTTCTGACTGGTGGAGGAGCGTTAATGAGAGATTTAGATAAACTTATTTCAAGTTCAACAGGTATTCCTGTAATTATTGCAGAAGATCCTTTGACTTGTGTTGCAAGAGGCGGCGGTCAAGCTCTTGAAATAATGGATAAATATAATATCGATCTTCTTTCTTCAGAGTAGACGATATGGCCAGGGTAGCGCCTAGTTCCAGCACTAAAGCATTATATTTTTTATGTATACTGCTTGGTGCCATTCTTTTATATGTTGACATATCCTATAAAAGTTTTGACACCATAAAAAATACTTATATATCAACTACGATATCTACAAAATTCCTCTTTAAAAAAATTACCATTGATCCATTTATTTACTTATATGAGCTTTCTTCATCCAAATCCCAACTTATAAATAAAAATAGAAATCTTCAAGCAGCTCTTGATAAGAGTTATCTAGAGAATTTCATAGTCTCAAGGGGCGATAAATTCTTTATGGATGATGAGGCAATAATAGCTTTGATGAGTAAATATGAAATAGATCAAATTTTTCATGCATCAAAAATAAAGCTTTTTGATACCACTAAATACTTTTGTTGTGATACGCATGTTATGTATATCGATGTAATATCATCTTCAGATACTGATTTTACTGGAAGTGCTGTAATAAATAGCGAAGGGATTCTTGGTCAAGTTATTTCTGATAATGGCGTAAAGGAAGTTCTTCTTTTGACAGATACCTCTCATTACATTCCCCTTGAGACAGAGGGGTATTTCTGTAATGCAAAAGGTAGTGGCAGGCCTGGTATTATTTCTTGCACATATAGCTCATTAATTTGGACTAACCCAGTATCAAATGGACAAAAGATTTACTCATCAGGACTCGGAGGAATTTACCCCAGGGGTATCCCAATAGGATACGTTCAAGGAATTACAAACATCGATGAGACCAATATTAAAATTGATATCAAGTTAATAACAAACCCCTTAAAAGTAAGCATGCTAGGGATAATTGAGAACCAATGAAAGCACCCGGAATTTTAAAAACAATCCTCTTATTATTTTTAGCGAATTATCTAGAGTCGATTACGGCACCTGCTTTTATTAAAATTTATGTAGCCTGGCCTGTAACATTTTTAGTTTTTAGTGGACTGGTCTATATATCTTCTAAAAATATAAATCCGATTTATGCTTTTTGTCTTGGAATATTTGTAGATCTAATTTCAAATTCCTTGTTTGGCTTAAATGCAATGTTATTTTGTCTATTTTCTTATGTGATAAATAGCTACTCAAATACCTTTAAATTATTTTCATATTTACAAATATGTATTTTCTTTGGAGCATCATCTGTATTTTTTATTGGATTAAGTAATTTATTTTTAGCAATTGAGAATTTTTCTTATCTTATCTTGTTTGTAAGTTTCTTTTTCAATACTGGGCTTGCTCTTTTGATAGCAATGAGCCCAATTCACCGTTTTTCCGTTAATAGGAGGCTTTCAGAATATGACTAGGTTAAAAAAGATATTCGCATACCTAATTTTTCTAATACTTCTATTAATAACTTTTATTGTAGGTTCGTATAGTTTTTTAGTCTATAAGCCACTTCATGCACTTCAGTTCATGGATAAAACCTTGCTTTACAACTATTCACTGAGCGTTAAATCAATTCAATCTAACCAAAGCTTCCTTGATCCTCAATTCACCTCTAGTGAAGTAAAGGTTATTAATAAAAAACTTGAAGAAATCATATCTATTCCAAATATCGTAATTGGGATTAATCTACTTGAATCTTTATTTAAAGGCCATTTAAGCTTATCCATATTAAAAATAGATTCAGCTGTATTAAAGGGTAACTCAGACAGCAACTCTTCTAGTACCCCCTTAAAGATTAAGGGTAATAACTTAGAAATTAATAATAATTCATTATCTATTTCTGCATCTACTTATGAGGTTGAAATTGATGGCAAAGACGTTTCACTCATTTTAAGAAATGGAATGATTAATTCACTTCCATATAACTCGATTGATGCTCTATATAAGCCCTCATCAAATAAAATATTTTATTTAAGTGAGCATTTTTTAAAAACAACCGATGTAGATAATCTAAAGCTTTTTAATCTTAGTTCATTTAATGACTACAGATTCAATATCAAACTAACTTCAAAAGGTATTTTTGCTACCAATTCAAATAAACGTACAAGTTTTAATAAGATGCATTTTACAGATTCTAAGCTTGAAACAAGATCAGGATACAAAATTGAATACATAGATTCGATAATATATTCAGATATGAACCAGTCACTTCATGGCATATTTTCAGCTGAAATTCCAGATCAGGCCATAAAGGGAAGCATCTCTTATGACCAAGACAAGGTTCTTTCAGCTCGATCTGATATCTCAATTCGTATGAATAGTTTAATTTCATCAAATCAATATTTTAATATCAATGGAGACGAGTTATTTTCAGCATTATTAAAGGTTGGAAATGGGAAGACCTCAATTCAGCTTAAATCGAACTTAAAAAGAACTGATATCGCCTCACCTATCAAAGAAATTCAAAAAACTCTTGGGTCTTCATTAATGACATCTATTTATATAGATGATCTGTCCAAACCTTCGTATCTTATTGGCAATAAAGAATACGATATATTCATAGACTCAAATAAATCTGGCTATTTTATACTAGGCAATTACTTCAAGGATATGCAAGTATCTAGTAAAAAGAAGGATGGTTTTTATGTATATTTAGATTTAGATGAAATTAAAATGGAGGATTATAATTTTTCAAACTCAACTAACAATAAAAGCTCAACAATAAAGGCAGTTAAAATTAAGACACAAATATTTAATATATTTAGCAATAATTATAAAGATCAATTGCTTAATATTTATTTTGATAACAAAGAATCTCGAATAGATCTCTCAGGCAAGGATTTGAATGGACAAATTAATATTGATAGAACGGGTTTCATTAAAGTTAATTTAGAAAATTCAAAATTTAAATTTAACAATCTCGGCAATACGGCTGATGATATTGACGAATTATCTGGCTTAAATATAAGGTTTATCTCTAAAAACCTAGAGACTGATAGAGGATTTTTTAAAACAGCAGATTTTTATTTACTTAAAAATACAAAGATTTTAACGATTGATAATATAAATATTTCCAGTGAAGGCTTCAAGATAGGTCCATATTCTGATGAGCAAAAAGCTTACATAAGCATTGATAGAGCAAACGACCTATATAAGATCAAGGGAGGGTATGAAATATACAACTCTTCAAATCCTTTAAAGGATATTTTGAACTACGATTTTAATTATTTAAAGGCTAGTCTCAATATTCAATGGAATAGCTTGAGCTCATTAAAAAACTTAGAAGGCAATATAGATTTTCTTGTTAAAGATTTTTCCTTAGATGCAGACATACCAAACTCGACTTTTTTAAGAGCTATTAAAGTGTTAAATCTAAACGCAATGATTGAAGGCATTAACAATCAAAAAACTTCTTCTGCTAATAGTACTCTAGAAATACAAAGGGCATCTGGAAAAATATACTTTAGTAAAGGCAGGGGTCTGATCACAAAGCCTATAATCTTAGAGACGGATGAGGCAAGTTTGAAATGGGTAGGCGAAGTAATAAAGAATCAAAAAGGAGAGATGGATGAATTGAATCTAGATCTATCTATGAGATTAAAAATCTCAGAAAATATTCCATGGTATGCAGCTATTTTTGGGGGCATTCCCGCCCTTGCCGGAGGGTATGTTCTAGAGAATATATTTGAAGATGCATTAGACAATGTATCTACTTTGAAATTTAAGGTTGATGGAACAGTTGATGGCCCTAAGCTTGAGAGATTAAATTAAAAAGATTGTTGCTAAGCCTAAGAATGAAAGGAAGCCTACAACATCTGTAACAGTTGTGACTACAACACTCCCTGCTATAGCAGGATCCTGATTCAACCTTCTTAATATTAAAGGAACAAAAACTCCTGCAATCACAGAAAAAATAAGATTAATAATCAACGCGCATGATATAAGAATAGATAAAACTAAATCCTCAAACCAAAAATAAGTAACAAAGCCAACTAAGACTGAAAGCACTAGTCCATTAAGAATAGATACTGCTAGCTCTCTCTTAAAAAGCCATCTAATATTTGATGAATTAATTTGCTCAAGTGTTAACCCTCTAAGAACAATAGTTAGGGTTTGTGTTGCAGCAACTCCTCCCATACTAGCAACTATAGGCATAAGAACCGCTAAATAAACTATTTGATTCAAGACATCTTGAAAAATATTTATAGTCATAGAGGCTATGAATGCTGTAATAAGATTCATGCTAAGCCAAAATACTCTACTTTTAGCTGCTCTTCCCGGAGGAGCAAAAGTATCCTCTGCCACCCCGGCCATTCCAAGAAAGTTCTGATCAGCATCCTCTCTAATAACATCAACAACATCATCAATGGTAATTCTTCCAAGGAGTTCCCCAGAGTCGTTAATAACTGCAGATGAGATAAGATCATTCCTTTCAAAAATAGTAGCTACTTCTCTATCATCTTGACTAACTAGAATTGGATCAACTCCCTTCTCCATAACCTCTTCAACACTTAAGTTTAGTGCGCTTGTAATAATTTTACTTATCGATATTTCACCAATATATTGGTCATCAGTTGTCACAACAAATATTTTATCTGTATTTTCGGGAAGTACATCTTGATCCCTTAGGTCGGTG
>Ga0209830_10001566_pt1 | contig 19944 bp, 16 predicted proteins | sample ArcticOcean_MG_C_12_FD_187439 | JGI IMG/M metagenome (GOLD analysis project Ga0209830, IMG submission 187439) | Marine microbial communities from western Arctic Ocean - ArcticOcean_MG_CB8_130 (SPAdes) (version 2) | ecosystem: Environmental > Aquatic > Marine > Oceanic | place: Arctic Ocean...
TACTGCTTATGAGGCTCTTGTTTTTAATTGGTACACACCTAATTCTGGTATAATAGGTAAAAACATGGAGAAGGCTTCATGGCAAGATGCTTTCTTAACTGCTCCTCCAACTTCAATCGATGGTACTCCTGTATACAGAGGAAGTGGAGATGGTACTAGTAGCTATATAGGGGCTGTAAGAACTGAAGACCTTCTTCCTAATAGATGGTTTGGTACTGAACAGCATGATATGTCATGTGGTCTATATTGGAATTTCTATACATTAACTACTGGAGTAGGTAAAAACTTTTCTAATTACATTGATGATGAAAGCAGTTCTTTAAAATCAATATTTGGATACTATTCAGGTCAAGGTGCTCCTGATATTGATGCTAGTGCTTGTAATCACACAACTTCTCCGTTTCCAAATTCATCAACTAATAATGTAATGAGGCATATGGATCACAGAGAATTTTGGTATGCTTTTAGTACACTTCCATCAACAACTTCTGGTCTATGCGCTACCGGAAGTCAAGAGCCTGTACCGGTTTCTCCTAGTTCTTTTGTTACTAGTATACCAATGTGTGGTGATGATTCTGATTGGCAAACTAAGATTATTGACTTAGAATATGTTCCAGCTCCTATAGATGATACTAACATTGATATGGTTATACATACTAGAGTTAAAGCAGGTAATACTTGGTTAGTGCCAACAGGTGTTGAAAAAGTTGAGGCAGTTTTTAATCCAAGTTATGCTGCAGGCACTACTTATGTTATTGACACTAATTGGACATCTATTCCTATGCAAACTAGAAATAATAATGCTCCAAACTCTTGTCCTTACTATAATCTACTCTTTTTGGAGCCTAAATCTGTTTGTACTATACATAAGAAAGCTCAAAAAGTTTCAGCGGCTATGGACCTTGGGGATTGGAATGTAGCAATTCAAGATGCAACTTGTACAGCTGATGGAAAATTAACACTTGATGTTGATTGGACAGCTCCGTGTAATGGTACATTCTATGACACCGCTCCTGATGACTACTCTTTTAATATACTATGCCACTTTAGTAAAGATAATACAGGACTAATAACAGATACAATAACTATACCTGTAGATCATATTGAAATGAATTTTAATCCTACTACTGGAGTAGGAGATCTTAGTGGAAATGTTAGTGGTGCTGTAGTAGTACCTTGTGGTGAATATTATCATCATAGTATGGAGGTTACGCCTATGCTATCTACTATGTATACTCAAGCAGGACAAGGCCATATATGGACGCCAGGTAATGGTGGTACTACTTGGGCAGGATTCGCTAATACTAATAACTCGGTTGCATGTGGTAACGCTGGAGGAGTAATTTCAAGCACATCAACAAATTCATCTTGCGGTACATTGGGGAGTATAACTTTGAATATTTCAGGAGCAACTGGACCATATAATTATCAGATAACAGATTCAGCAGGTGTAAGTACCGGTGCCTGGGGTGCATCTGCTTCTACTTGGACATTTAACGGTCTAAGTGTAGATACATATGCAGCAGAAATAACAGACAGTAACGGGTGTGTATTCACAGATACAGTGAGTATAATTTCTACAGGTTCAGCGATGACAGTTACAGCATCTACAACTACTCCAACTCATTGTATTTTATCAAATGGAGCTATAAATTTATCTGTTTCAGGAGGTGTAGCTCCGTATACAGTTGCATGGACTGACTCAAATGGGTCTATTAGTGTTTATACAGGATTAAGTGCAAACCCTCTTCCTTCTGGTGTATTTGGGTATACTGTAACTGATTCAGTTGGATGTGTGAGTGCTGCAGGAACTGCAACAGTACCCTCTGCTCCATCTTTAGGAATGCAGTGTGTCCCTTCACAATTTTTAAACCCTAGTGGGCCTGGACTTAGTGATGGAGTGTTAACTGTAGCAATCAATAATAATTCAGGAACTTTTGTGGGTGGAGGACCATCTTTAAATAATGTATACGTTACAGTAGCTGACTCTAATGGAGTGATAATTACTGGAAATTCTACAGGCGCTCCCTGGTTTAATCTATTCGCGACATCTACAGGTAACGGAGTTAATGTATCTGGATTATCAGCTGGCACTTACACTATAACAGCAACTATAGACCCACATATAATACAAGGAAGTTCCGTAGTTATACAAGCATCTACTTGCACCCTTGTATGTACAGAGACTTTATCTGATCCATCTTCTAGTCCTGCAGTTACTGTAGGGACTATAGTTGGTAATAGTTGTGCACCAGGACCTAACACTGGTACAATAGCTGTATCAGCTGCAGGTGGTAGTACAAGTTCTTTCCATCATTGGGATTTCACATTATGTACAGATGCTGGTATGTCAATAGGATGTCAAACTTTTACAGGTACTTCTACTTTTGGAGATAATACAACTGGTAATACACATACATTTACTGCGCTGGCAGCAGGAACTTATTATGCAACGGTTACTCCTTGTTTTGGAGTTAATGGAGCAAGTTGTTTAACTGCATCAGCTACAACCTCTATAATAACTGTCCCTCAAATATCAGGCCCTTCTTTTACAATATCACAAGTAAATCCAAGTTGTGCGTTAGGATGCGATGGAAGTTTTACTCCAAACCCAAGTGGAGGAACTCCCCCATATAATTATCAATATTTTCATCCAACTCTTATGTCTTGGCAGCCTGCAATACCTGGACCATGGTCAACCTTTGTTACAACAGGACGCTGCGCAGTAACTACACAAGGAGACTTATTTCAAGTTGTAGATGCATTAGGGTGCACTGCTTCAGCTTCTGTAACATTAGTAGATCCTCCAGCATTAGATTTTACACAAGCTCCTTTTTATCCAGTGAAAAGTCCATCAACATGTGGAGCTAATGTTGGTGTTGTTACTTTTACACCTGCTACAGGAGGAACAATATCAGCTCCCGATACTAATCTTCAATATGATTTAGTAGATTCTGGAGGTACAGTATTACAAACTATGGGACCTAATGGAGGTAGTAATCAGTTTAGTGGGTTAGCTGCAGGGCCTCACACTGTTGTTGTAACAGACAGTAATGGATGTAGTCAAACTATAGCTTTTACTATACTAGAAGTTACCTTTACTTTATCTACAATTAAAAGTGATCAAGGATGTAATTATCCTCCATCAAGTGATGGAAGTATACAAGTTCTAGTAGCTCCTTATGCTAATAACCCTGTACCAAATTATACATATGCATGGACAGGGCCTGGAGGTTACACTTTTACAGAAACTATATCAGGAACTACAGGAACTCTTCAAACTGGATTATCTGTAGGTACTTATACTATTGTTGTAACTGATGGGAATGGGTGTTCAACAACTATAACAGAAACAATAGTTGTTAGTGCGGATACCGCAGAGAACTTAGCGATTACAGAAATACCAATGTCATGTCCAACAGGATGTGGACAACTTAATTTTACAAACACTACTGGAGATTTTCCATTATGGTTAGAAATATCAGATGATGGTGGAGCTACTTTTACTAAAGTATCTACTGCTGCTAATTCTGCAGCAACCGCGTTTACATCTGCAGATTTATTACCTGCATTAGGAGTTCAAATAGATAATTTTACTTATTATCAAGAAAATACTTCAAATAGATGGTGCTTTAGTATGGGGTCTACATACCATGCTAGAACAAGAGGTTCTTCTTCACCTTATTGTCCATCTGTAATAGTACCTATAACTATGTCTACTACAGCGTATGTTGCAATGGTACATACAGAAACTATACAGCAACCAACATGTTGTGCTTGTAACAGTGTATCATGTAACGGGCATATACAAAATATTATATCAAATGGAGTACCAATTCCTCAAGGAGTAGCAGGTACACTTATGTCATTTGATTGGACATTAACTCTAGATGGTCTTAATATAGGAACACAAACTGGGTCTTCTTTTACAGGTGGAGTAAGTTATACTGTAAGTTCTACACTGGGCTCACCTACTGTTGAAGAATTTGATACAATACTTTTTACAGGATTGTACCCAGGTACATATGTATTTACATCTACAGATAGTTGTAATCAATCTGTTTCTGAAACTTGGATTATCATTGATCCTAGGGTTTATATAACAAATATTATTACATCTCAACCATTGTGTGCATATGGATGTGATGACGGAATTATAACTATATATGCAACTGGAGGAAGTAGTGGTACATATCAATATTCTTATGATGATGGAATTACATGGAGTTCTGTAACCCCAAGTACTTTTTATATATTTGGGAGTATTGGTCAAGGAACTTGGAATATATGGGTTAGAGATCCTATATGTGGTACACAAACTTTATTTGATATATCGGATAATGTGTTAACTACAGATCCTGGATGTTATAGTGATTTCATAACAGGTATATGGCCGGCAGGTACACAAACTACATTAGCTCCTGTATCAGATTTAAATACTCAATGGGTTTCATTGACTAATAACTCATTACCTGGATCATCAGATGGAGCTATTGAAGTTAATATTTTAGGAGGAACAGCACCTTATGAGGTAGCAGTATCCACTTCATCTACGCATCAAGCTTGTAATTTATGTACTCTACAATCAGCAGGAGTTATAAATCCAGGTTTAACGCAATACATAGATATAAATGGATCAGCTGTAAGCAATACAGGTATAACAACTGTTGCTGCTAACGGAGCGCTAGTTATAGACAACTTATCAGTTTCATTAGATTTTAGTTTAACTGCATTAGGTGCTTGGTATACAATAGTAGTTAAAGATGCTACAGGATGTTTCTCTTGTGTTAGTAAATACATAGATAACGGAACATTAGGAATTATAGCTATATACTCAGCAGAGGATTGTAACTGTTCATGTCCATCTGGATATGCATTAATAGATCCTGTACCAGCTTATCCAGCTTTACCGTGTGCAGGTACAACACCCTCAGCGCCTACTTTTATTGGTTCTTTTAATGCACCAAGTTCAATACAACAATTTGGAGCTGCTAATTCTACTTTCCCAGGATATGGTAGTTCTGGAGGTAGGTTATACATACCAACCGGAGGAAATGCTGGATCTTTCTCAGCTGTTAGTACAGGGGATACTTTTACAAAAACAGACTTAGGAGCAACTGTTGGATTCCCAGGTCAATTTGTAAGTTCCGGTTCAGGTACTGTATTAGAAGTAGCATTAGATGCAGGGGGAACTCCACAGTCTTATGGTTCTATATTTATTAGTAGATTATGGGATATAGGAACTTGGCCACAACAAGGGCCTAGTAGTCCTGCACTACCAATAAATGAATGGATAGGAATTCCTATAGAAGTAAGTTTTAACTCTCCTCAGTTATGTATTTTAGGGTTTGCTGCAGATGGAGATTATAAAATTACTTTAAATTGTGGGACTTTCCTTACTTCTGAGTTTAGTCTTAATGGAGGAGTTCAAACTATGCAGGTGGATGCTCTTAATTATCAAGAATACGTAATGATGCCTATCTTAATCCCAGCAGGAGATCATACATTAACTTTTTGGGTTAGGAATAATACGACTAATGCGTCTGCAGATCAGGTAGCTGGAATTGCTTTTGATTTATTTCAAGGATCTTTATCTTCTGGATTATCTGTAACTAGTGTATTTGTAGGAGCAACTGCACAAGCTCAATTAGACCCTTACTATGTACTTGATGTATACGGTAAGAAAATTACTAGTAGGAATGTAACGGCTGGAGCTTACGAGCATGACTTCCTTATGGGAACAACTAACGGATTTCAGTGTGCTAGTGGGTGTACAATTATGAGTATGGGTAATATTACTTGTTTAAGTGATGATACTGCAGATTGTACATTACCAATTAACTGTCCAGAGTTTTTATCAGATTTAGTAGAGTGTGTAGGTACACTATCTAATGAAGTATATGATAAAATGATTACTGGGCTCTTAGAAAATAAACTAGACGTTAGAGAGGTGTGGATTGTTGTTCTAACAAAATATTTAATTAAAAACTTAAATCCTTGTGTATCTCTTCAGGATTTACTATCTTGGACGAAATTTTTAGAAGATATTTGTCCAGATTGTGAAAATAACTTTGAAGGTACAAGACCTGCTATAGATCCTAATGCAGGTACTCCAAATGGAGGGAATGGGACTAACACTTTTGACTTTTAAAAAATAAAAAACATGGCAAGCATAGATAAATTAAAAACTAAATCATTAGAGGACTTAACATTACATAATACTTTTGTATATTTAATGAACATTACTACTAATGTAGAATCACGAATATCATTAACAACTTTAATAGGTGGAGCTGCTATAACTACAGGTGTTGGAGCTTCTGTTTATGCAGGCTTAGTTAACAATGCGCTTAATTTTAGATCACTTAAAAGTGATTCATCTATAGTGTCTATTACTTCTACTAAGACACAGGTAAATTTTAATGTTCTTCCGCAATATATAGATTTATCCTTATGTAAAAATACAACTTCTAACTTTTTAAGTACAGTAGATTTAACTACTAAGGTTGGATCTACTATTCTACCTGTAGCTAATGGTGGTACAGGGTCTAGCACTTTAGGAACTGCTGGACAGTTTTTATCTGTTAATGCAGGAGCAACTGCATTAGAATACTCATCAGCCTCTTTTATAGCGTTAGCTACCTCTACTTTAGATATGGATAATAATAATATAGATTTAGGCACAGGATGGATAAATAAAAATGGTATAGGATCTTATGGATTTTATATTGATTCTTCTAATAAAGCACATTTTGTACCAGATGGACAAACTACAACTGGAGGTACAGCTGGTATAAACGTATCAGGTGATATATTCTTACAAGGAACAGTTGATAGAAATATTACATTAGGTGCATCAGCAACAGGTAATGGGTCTGTGTTAACTATGAATGGATCACTTCCTGGGACAGGTTCTTATAGTGGAGGTGTAATTAATATTAAACCTGGATCAAGTACAACTGGAGCCGGAGGAGATTTAAATTTATATGCAGGAGCTTCAACTGGAGGAGCTGCAGGAAATGTACGTTTATACGCTAGAAATGGAGCAGATACTACATTCCCAATACTAAGAGTAACGAATAGTAAAAAAGTTTCTATACAAAATTCTACGTCTGATTCTACACCAGTAGGATTATTAGATATAAAACAAACAGAAGGTGCAGGAGCAATGCCAGTATTAAGATTAGAACAAACTGATCCAGACTATGCATTTTCACAATTTACAGGAACAACTGCTGCAGATAGTACTACAAATATATCTAGCAGCACAGCAACAGTGGGAACAAAAACAGGAGCAATAAAAGTTCTAGTTCAAAATGGTGCAGAAACTGCGTCAGTTGCATGGATTAGATTATACTCATCAGCAGTATAAAACGGAAAAAACTAAATAATAATTAAATAACAACAAAAATGGAAACAACAATGACAAGTGCAAAGCACACAAACAGAGAGTTAGCTGATCTTATGCAAGGATTAGTAGATGTAAAAGATTTAAAAGGAGTTAAATTTTCTTTACAAGTTTCAAAAAATATGAAGCTTATTAAATCTGAATTAACTCATTTAGAAGAAGCGTCTCAGCCTACACCAGAATTTTTAGAACTTGCAAAAATAGTACAAAAAATTGAAGGATCTGAAACTAAGAGCGACGAAGAAAAACAAAAAGAAATTGAAAAAATTGAGGCTGATAATACAGAATTAGTAGAACACAGAAAAGAACAAATAGAAGAGTTTAATATTTTATTACTAGAAGAAACTGAATTAAATTTATTTAAAGTTTCGGAAAGCGATCTACCTACAGATATTACATCTGCGCAATTATTAAATATTAACCAGATAATAAAAGAATAAGAATATGGCAATAGGAAGAGAGTCTCTAGTTAAAAGTGCGCATGAAACTACTACAAAAGAAGAGCAATTATTAAATGCTCCTTATGGGCAGCAGGGCGCAGTTGTAATTACTATGGAAAATAATGCTTGGGCCGTAGGGGATTTTTATTGTATTATGGCTTTGAGAGATGATGTAGTATTACAAGCAGATATGACTGAGGTCAATTGGGAATTACTATCTGGACCAGCTGCTGTATCAACATCCCCATACCCAGGAGGGTCTCCTGGTGGGGATATACCGTTACCCGTAGGTCTGCCGCTTTATGGTGATTTTAAAGTCATTCAGTTAAAAGATCAAAGTGCAATTCAAGGACATTGTGCAACTTGTCCTAAATTAATAGCATACCGTAGATAATGGGAATAACTCAAAATGCATTAGGGCTAAGTCTCGTAAGATTGAGATCACATGTAGTTATGGCTATGGCCGCAACACACTACCCTGATTGCTTTTTTGAGCATACGCTTTTGGCTGACGAGTTAATGCCTCAAGCAAATATAGTAGATTTTTGTGATACGTTTGATTTAGACGCTAATGGAGACATAATGCCTGAAGTTCTTCCGTATCAATCAGGTCATTTTTGGGTAGATTCTAATGGAGATATAATGCCGGAAGCGGTTTAAAAAATAATATATGGCAACAAAAAAATTAGTACCAAGAGCAACAAATGAGGGCGGTTTAGGAACTGCCCTTAAAGTGTGGGGAGGGTCATGGTTACAGAATTTAGTTATAACTAATCTTCAAACTAGTGTTTCAGGAAGCGTATTAGTAGAAACTGCTGGAAATGTTGAAAAACGTGCAGCTACTAGTTTCTTGCCTAATTTAGAAAGTTTAGATGAGGGGGGTAGTTTAACAACTACTACTGAGTCTATAGATTACGTAGGGGCTGGTGTTACTACAACAGTTTCAGGTAATGACACTACTGTAACTATAACAGGTGCGGCACCGGTTGCTGATACTAATGATTCTACATCTTATGTAGGTTTATGGGAATCAGCTACTGGAATATTATTACCAAAAACTGATGGAGAATTAAGATATGATGCTACAAATGATATTCTTAAAATTGGTAAAACAGGAAATGACTTATGGATTAGGTCTGGGTCTATAACACAATATATTAATAATTTAAGAGTTAAAGTAAAAGGGGGAATAAAGATAACTTCTACCTATGGTAAAACTACTATGTATGGTGGTTTTCAACCATTGATTAGTTTCTATAGTATATACGGTACATGGGTTCATTTACTACAAACAGAACCTGCTCCTGTAAATATAATTACTGAAGCTGTGCCAGGAGGTGCAACTACAGTAGGTAATGGAATAAATGGTGTTTTATGTAGAACTCCAATTACAACTCTAGTGCCTAACTTACAGTCTTTAGATGAAGGATCTAGTCTTACTACTACTACACAATCCATAAATTATGTAGGAGATGGGGTTACTACAACGGTTGGAGCTAGTAATGATACTACTGTAACAATACCAGGAGCACCTACTGTTTTAGATACAGAAAACCCTGCATGTTTCCTAGGAATGTATGAAGCAGCTACAGGAGCTTTGTCTCCTAAGACAGATGAATCTTTAACTTATGACGCTCTTAATGAGATTTTAAAGTTAGATGGATACATGGAACTGGGAGCAGTTGGAAGTAGTGTTCTTAAAATAATTAGAAGGGCGGCGACTACTAATGTTACGGGTGGAAACCTATCTATACATGCTGGTGGAACTACATTAGGTACGGATATAAATGGAGGAGATTTACAACTAGCGAGTGGGATAGGAACAGGACTTGGAGGTGGTGGAAGTGGTCAGGGATCATCTGTAAATATTTGGACTTCAGAACCTACAGCAGCATCTAGTGCAGCTAATCAGACTACTCAATATCATACCCGATTCCGTTCATCATCTGCTGTTAATGAGACCACTCATTTTTCGGGTACTGGTATCACATCTTATCTGCAAACGCTAGTGTATGGAAATGGGGCAACTCAAATAGCCACTTATGATGCTACAGGAACTGATACAGCACATTATAAGGTATATGCAAAAGGTAATATATTTCATAATTCAAGCACTGGTCTCTATGATTGGACAGGAGCAGCTAATGCTTTCCTAGGGACACTTAGTGGTTCAGGTTTGCGTGTATTTAATATTCCATCTGAACCTGCACCAACTCATATAATAGTAGACAACGCTACTACTCCAGGATTGTTTAGTAAAATAGCTTTATCTGCTCTTGCTACACAATTAATTGCAGTACAAGATACTGAGCTTGCTGGATGTTTTGTAGGACTATGGGAGGCTGCTAATGGAAATTTAGAACCTAAAACAGATGAAGGGTTAACTTATAATGCTTTAACTGGGTCAGAATTACTTACACTTATAGGAGATATGCGTATTACAGGTACTGGTACTACAAGTAATATTTTAGATATAACTAATAATACATTAACTACAGGTACAGCTCTTAATATAGAGGTAGATGGAGAAAAGGCAGGAACTGCTAATAATCCTCTTGTTAATTTTGATATAGTTGAGACTGTTCCAGATACTGTAACTAATGGAATGTCATTATTGAGAGTTAATTATCGTAAAACCGGTGCTACCGGATCTGCTACTACTAGTAAGAAATACGGACAAAGGATTTCAGTATGGGATGCCGCATCTAATAATGTTGGAGCTTCGATGGAACAAACTGGATTATATATTAGTTCTGGTTTTAATTCTAATGTAGGTAGTATAAAGCAAACAGGTATATATTTAGGGGTTGGATCCAGTAATGTAGGAGACTCGGGTCTGAGTACTGTAGGTATAGATCTGAACGTATTAGATGCAGGGTATGATATTAAAATGTCAAGTAATACTACTAGTGGTTGGGCAACAATGAGAACAGTTGCAGATGGGGCTTTTGAACTTACAACTACTGACCCTTTATCAAACAATGCAGATATTACTTTTGATGCAGATGGAGAAACTAATTTTAAAAAGACCACCGTCTTACAGGCAACAGTTGAATCTTTAAGAACAGAATCTTTTATGATGGCTTGTTCAGATGAGACTACAGCTTTAACCGCAGGTACTAATAAAGTTAAATTTAGAATGCCTTATGCATTTACAGTAACAGGTGTTAGAGCTAGTTTATCAACAGCAGGTACAGGATCTCAATTAGTAACAGTAGATATAAATGAATCAGGAACCTCTATACTCTCAACTGAAATTACTATAGATGCTACTGAAACAACATCTGTTACGGCAGCAACTGCCCCAGTTATTTCAGATACATCTTTAGCGGATGATGCAGAAATAACAGTAGATATTGATTTCATAGATACTGGAGGAGTTTCAGCAGGATTAAAAGTAGCTATAATAGGACATAAAACAGTTTAATAACAAATAAAAAATAAAATAAAATGGCGTCAATAAAAATAAAAGGAACTTTAGAAAGTGCAGACTTATTAGGATTTCCTTTAACATTAAATCTATCTCAAAGTTTTTCGGGAGCAGGTAAAATTAAATCTTTTCAAAAGTTTGAAACTACATTAAAATCAAGTGCTCCTCTTATTTTACCAGGGGTTGCTTTTAGTAGTACTAATAAAAGAGCATATGTATATTTAAAAAACACTAGTCAAACAGTAGTTGAACTTGTAAATGTATATATAAAAATTTCAACAGTATTTGGTGCAGCAGAACAAAATGCAAGAGCTTGTTCAACAGAATGTGGAGATCAAACTATTGTTGCTTATCATAAAATTGCTACTCTAAGTGCTTTAGAGTATTTGTTTTTACCTATAGCAGGTCAGGACAATTTATATGTCGACTCAGATTCAGGAAGTCCTGTAGTTGATTATTTAGTACTAGAAAACTAGAAGTCTTATGACTACAAAAGAGGAAATAATAGTGATGAAAAATAGAATAGATTCTATGGATGAGAAATTAGATAAAATGGATGCTAAACTAGATATGCTTACTGAAAGGTTACTAGATCCAGATAATGGGGTAACGTCAAGAGTTAATCAAAATACTGCTCATCGTAAATTAATGAGTAAAGCTTTGTGGGCTATTTATGTAGTTATTGTAGGATTAATAGTTAAAACGTTTTGGATTTAAAATTGATAAAATGAAAAAAGTAGACATTTCTTGGAAAATATTAGGGATATACTTAGTAGTTCTTTTTTTAATATACTTAATATCTTAAAAATTAAAAATGAGTAATATAACAATAAACCCTTATAGATTTGGAATAGATTGTAACCTTAATGTAATCACTTGCAGCAGCAAAGCATATAGCTTTGATGGAGTAGATGATTGGTTAAAAAAGACTGATCATGTTGATTTTAGTTTTGAAGCAGTTAATAATGGTTCTGATATAAATCTAGCTCATAGTGTATGTGTATATTTAAATAGAACTAATGTTACTCTTAATGAGGCTATATACAGTAAAGGAAATGGCAATAATTCAATGGAGTATAGGGTATTCTTTATAAACAATGATTTATATTGTGATACGTATGATACTACTCTAAGCCATTATAATAGAAGAGTATTTGCTAACCTTAATATATCAAATGGTACTTGGTTCCATTTATCTATTGCCTTTGGCACTGCAGGCTCGGAAGTTACGGTTTGGTTGGATGGGGTGTCAGTAACAGGAGCTAATGGAAGTGGTGGAGGTGGTGGGGACATGGAAGATCTTAACACTCTGTTTAGAATTGGGGATATGCTGGGGGCTTCTGGGTATCAGTATCTAGGATTGTTGATGCAGTTTATGCTTTGGAAAGATCATAAACTTACTCAAGATGAAGTAGATTATATATACGATAGCGGAACCTCCCTTAGAAATCCAACAATAGATTGTGGAGATTACCAAATATCGAATAAATTAAAATTATGGATTAAACAGGAAGATGGAGTAGATCATAGTGGAAATGGCCACGATATGACACTAAAGAATGGTTTGAGTCACGACACAACTGGAAATACTCCTTGTTAATAAAATAAAAAAAATGAAGAATATAAGTAAACATGTTAGTCACAAAGAAGGAGTATATAGCAACACTGCAACGAGACGGGGTATAGATAATACACCTAGAAATTGTGAGTTAGAGTGTATGTCTATAACAGCTGAAGAAATATTCGAACCATTGAGAGCTTGGGTTGGAGGTCCTATTAAAATTAACAGTTTTTATAGGGGAGAAGAACTTAATACAGCTATAGGTGGTAGTAAAAGTTCTCAGCATATGAAAGGTCAAGCTATGGATATTGATGATACTTTTGGACATAAAACTAACGCAGAAATGTATAATTGGATTAAAGAGAATTTGGACTTTGATCAAATGATCTGGGAGTTTGGTACAGAAGATAATCCTAATTGGATACATATAAGTTACGTTGGTACTATATCAAATAGAAACAGATGCTTATTGGCATACAAAGAAAACGGTAGAACTAAGTATAAAACAATATAATAATGAAAGATTTTACTTTAAATATAGGTAACATAATTTGGATTATAGGTATAATATTTACAATGGGTATTGCATATAGTCAGATCAATCAACTAGGTGAAGATTTAAGAGTATTAGATGCAAGACTTGAAAAAAAGATTAAAGTAATAAATGAGTGTGAAGACAGGATTGTTGGCTTAGAAAAAGAATTAATTGGAGTACAAAAATGTAAACATAAATGAGTATATTGAGCAACATATTTTCTTCTGGTGCAACAGCACTAGTTAAAGGAGTAGGAGATGTAATAGATAATTTACATACTTCGAAAGATGAGAAATTAGCAGCTGAACTAAAGGTGAAAGAACTTATTGCTAATTATGAGGTTCAGATGGAGAAAGAGATAAGTACTAGATGGGAAGCAGATATGAAGTCTGATTCTTGGTTAGCAAAAAATGTAAGACCTCTTACATTAATATTCTTAGTAATATCTACGGTATTATTAATATTTATAGATGCAGGAGCAATTAACTTTGTAGTAGAAGACAAATGGACAGACTTATTACAATTAGTATTAATAACAGTGATCGGAGCCTACTTTGGTGGACGGTCTTTAGAAAAAATAAAAAAATAAAATTATGGGAGTATTAGGATTAGTAAAAAACATAACGACTAGAACAGGTGTAGCAGCTACAACATCTTTCACTTCGATTAGACAAATTAGTATAGACAGACAACCAAATGCCGGAGCATCAGGATTATTTGTAGCTACAGCTCTAGCCGCTATACACTTTAATGCCAGCTCATTAAGAGTTAATAAAGAACCAATGGAAGAATTTTCTTTTGAGTTTACATATACAAGCCCTTGTCCGTGTAATGGGTTAGCCCCTTGTGGAGAGGGTATAGGTTCTCCTCCTGGTTGTGGATGTTCTGAGGGGGTTGTAGTGGGGCCTTCTGGGGTTACTACTTGTACAGATATATATGACGAAGCTCTTATGCACTGTAAAACTTTAAGTGTGCAGACACACTTAGATGGATTAGAAACATCTTATGACTTTACATCAGGTACACAGTATTTCTACCAAGTATAAAATAAATAATTAAAAATAAAATAAAATGTCAAAACACTATACAGCATTAACATTAAACGTTACATTAGGTAACGGAATTTCAGCAAGAGTTTCACATACAATTATAAACAGCGCACATGTAACTCGTGATTCTGAAAGCAGCACTGGGTTTTATTGTAACGCAGTTTCTCATATGTATTTAGATAAAGCAAACTTTGCAGCTGGCAGCGAGCCAGTAGATTCGTTTAGATTTAAATTTGAATGTGATATAAGCGGAAGTATGGTTGCGGCTAGAACGCATTTAAAAACATTGACATCTGTTACAGGTACTTCTTTACCAGGTGTTTCAGGTAAGATGGGTAAAAACAGGGGGTTTGATTTTACATCAGCATTAGACGCATAAAAGATATTAATTAAACACGCAATACTATGACATTAAATGAAATAGCATATAATTTATTAAACTTGATTAGAGGTGGTAGATCTAATCATGATGAGCATATATCATTAGAACAGCTAAAATTTAATGTTAGATATTATAGAGCTATCTTTATACGTAGAGATTATATACGTAACGGCATAGTAACAAGACATCTTGAACAAGATTTAGGATGTCTAAAACTTATAAAAGTAGACGCAAGTAAGTGCTGTGCCTTAGACACTGGATGTGATGTATTTAGAACTGAATTAACTGTACCAAAAACTGTTAGATTTAACTTTGAAGAAGCTATTACTTATGTAGGCGCTGCAGATGGATTAACTAGAATTCCACTAATAACTCCTCAACTAGCTAAATGGGTACAGTATGATAAGTATACTGGAACTCACAAGAAAGCGTATATGATAGAAGATTATTTATATATACTTAACCCTAGTGGTATGGAGTATGTAAACGTTAGAGGTATCTTTGAAAATCCAGAAGATGTTGCAAAATATGATTGTGATGGAGAGTGCTACAATGATGATATGGAATATCCTATACCTCTAGATATGCTGTCTGCAATTAATATGGGTATTATGCAAGGAGAACTTAATATATTAGGCGGCACTATGTCTGACACTACAGCTGATAGAAGTCAAGTTCCTCAGCAAATGCCTACAATGGCTCCGCCACAAGAAGAACAACCTCCACAATAATGTCATATACTTTAGTAGACATATTTGAGGATTTTGACATGAGATCAGATCAGGAAATTACAAAAACTTTACATAGAGAAATCTGTGCAGATTTTAATATAATGGCAGTAGAATACATATTAACTGGAGGTAAATTTAAAATGGGCAGTAATTTAGCATCTATAAGTATTTTAAGGTTAGAAAGAAATAATTCTAGTCCTATGATAGATTGGGGGGAAAGTAATAAGTATAAGAAGGAGTTAACAGATAGCGGAGAAGAGGTATATAATAGTATAACAAAAGAAGGCACTAAGTGGCATATATATTATACAGACGAAGAATACTGTAGATTTTATTGGAATAAAGGTAAATGTAAAATACCTAATAAATCTGTATATAAATTTATACCTACAAGAGGATTGAAAGGAAATAAGGAAAAGTTAACCTCTCTTCTTAAAGAAGATGATTTAGCATACTTAAAATTTAGAAAATATAAACTATAATGGCAATATATAAAACAACATCAAGTCAAGTAATTATTAGAAAAGTCATGAGAGATTTAAAACCCTCTGGTGATAATTGGATTGAAGATGCTATAGAGTGGATTGGAGAAGCTTTAGAGCATATAGGGGCTAGTACTCAACTAGAAACTAAGAAATGTGTTTTAACTATATCAGAGTTTAAAGCTATTCTTCCTAGTGACTTATATTATGTTAATCAAGTATCTACAAGTTCTATGACTAATGCAGGTATTAACTCTGCATTAAATAATGTTAAAGCACAAGTACAAGCTTTAAGTGATATACTAGCTGCTAATCCAAATCAAGATTTAAACTATCAATTAAGGAATTTAACATCTAGGATGATTGTATTAGAAGGAGCTTATTTCAAAGACCCTTCTACATTAACTCCTATGAAGTATGGTACTTCTACTTTTCCTAAAGATATGCATTGTGATAAATGTGTAAATGAAACGGCTACTGGATCTGAGTGGTATGTTATAGAGAATGGGTATATAAAAACTTCATTTCAAACAGGTGAGATATGTATAGCTTATAAATCTTTTCCTATAGATGACGAGTGTTATCCTTTAGTACCAGACGATATTAGCTATAAGGAAGCTATGTTTTGGTACATATATAAAAAACTATTACTAGGAGGATATGATAAACCTTCAAATAAAATAGACTATGTATTTGCTGAGCAGATGTGGTTAAAATATTGTACTCAAGCTAGAAACGCGGCAAATTATCCAGACATAGATCGATATGCTTCATTTATGAATCAGTGGGTCAGGTTGATACCAAGTATTAATCATCACGAAACAGATTTTGGAAACTTAGGAGAAAGAGAAAATTTAAATAGAGGATAATGGGTAAATTCGGAAAAGGATTAAATAGAGATAGTGGGCCTATAGACCAACCTGAAGGAACATGGAGATACTGTAAAAATGCTATTCTAAAAAGAGAGATAGGAGGAATTTCTAATGAGGGAGGCACTGAAGTGTTTATAGAGTCTCCGACAGGCGTTGAGTATCTATTGTTAGGTAAGATCCCTGTAGGAGTAGAGAGAACAATTCTTTTTAGCTGCAGCACAGCATATCCTGTAAGATCCCAAATAGGAATTATAGAAAATAATGTATATACTGAACTATTAAATATTAATGTATCTGCATATTTACCTCAATATAAAAATTTAAGTTTAGGGTTTGAGAGATTTCATAATATCACTGGTACATATAAATATAACTCTCAAGGAGAATTAATAATATATTGGGTAGATGGTAAAAATCCTCCTAGAACTTTAAATGTAAATCGTCAAAAGACTTCAGTTTCTACACTTATATACTCAAAGCCTATAACCGATCCTGCTATAGATCCTTATACTAGGTATTATGCAGATATTTTAAATTTATTTCCAAGTTCTGGATCTGTTCCTAAAATAGACCAGGCAGAGATAGTTTCTGGAGGGTCCTTACTTGTAGGCGCATACACATTAGCTATTGCGTATTTGGATAATGAACTTACACCTACTAATTATATATCTATATCTAAAGCTGTTAAAATAACTGATGAAAAATCTTCAGGCCCTTCCTTACAATCAGACGGAGCAAAGGATGGATCTGTAGCAGGAAAAACTATTAAATGGAGTATAGTCAACTGTAATACTAATTATGAGTATATACAACCTGTAATTATACAAAGAACAGAATCAGCTAATGTTTCATTTATTTTACCTAAGATAAAAATACCTAGCACAGGCGCAGTAACTGTTAATCATACATCTATTTCAGGGATGTCGTCCTCAACCTTGGATGAAGTTTTAATAGATAATATAGAATATTTCACTGCTTCTAGTATATCTATTTTTGACTCTAGGATGTATCTAGCAGATCTTACTACTGACGAGGTTAATGATTTTCAACCTTACGCTAACTTTATAAAATCTAATGTAGTATTTAAAGATGTTGACACATTTGAATCACTTAGTCTAACGCACGAAGCTATGAATGACGGAACTAGCACAGACATTGTAGTAAATTCTTATAAAGATTTAAACTCTGGATTACCAATGGGATACAAACGGGGAGAAGTATATTCTTTTTATATATCATTTATTTTAAATAATGGTAGTATGTCAAGAGCTTTTCATATTCCTGGAAGAGCTCCTGAGAGTACAGAAACATATGAATATAACTGGAATGGTAATAAATTTTGGGGGGAGTACGCTACAACCGTTTACTCTGATGTAGGCCAAAGATTTGAAGAGTATGAGGTGAAAGATTTTCATGCAACATCTATAAATGGAATGAATTTTTGGGAAAACAAAGATGAGACGTATCCTGATAATACAAATTGGAACGTTATAGATGGAGAAAACCCAACAGTTGCTGCTGATATACATGGTGAGAAGGTTAGGCATCACCACTTCCCTGGAAATTGTAATTCGGATGGCACTATAAGTAGCGCTTCTTTTATGAAGTCTACTAGTACATCTCTTGCAAGTAATACATCTAATGCTAATATAGTAACCAACTTAGTAATAGAAGCATTTGTTGATAATGAAGATCCATCAGATTTTCTAAACACTAATTCTTTTTACGTAAGTCCTACACAAGATGGTCTAATTGATATAGGAGATCAGGTCTACATAAATGGTTCTTATTATGAAATAATTTCGTCAACTTGGCTTAATTCATCTGGAGTTAATAGTTATGAAATAACTGTTAGTGGTGGTAATTTTTCATATGGTGTTGTAAATAATACAAATGGAGATCCATACTGGTACTACTTGAACTTCACTGTCTATGATGCTTTACCTACAGCTCTTGCTTATGTTGATGATGTTTCACATAAGGTTCGTATAATGGGTATACAGTTTTCAGATATAAAAATACCTAAAAGTATAGCTGAAAAAGTTCAAGGATTTAGAATATATCGTGCAGATAGAAAACATTCTGAACGTACTTCCCTGGGTCAAAGTATAGTACTTCCTGCTAAAAGATCAATAATAACAAACAGAGTAGGGGCTTCTAATGCTGTGTCTGGGTGGTTAACATTGCCATTTCCTTGGGCCAGTTCAGTAAGTAATGAGAGTTCGTATAAATCAACCTCTAACATCTCTAGTAGTACTTTCCATGTAATAAATGGTTTAACATTTTATGATTTTAGATTACTCAGGGAAAAATTCAGTATAAAACATGCTGATTATATGCAGATTCAGGGTAGAATGAGAATGGAGGCTCTTACCGGCCCCTCAGCTCATTACACACCCATAACAGGGTCAAGTCAAACTCTTGCCTCTATATATGCAGTACAGACCAAGTTGGAAGGTTCTAGAGGTCCTAATTATAGTAACGCATGGCCCTTTTTAATACATAAGCAGGGTAAAACATATGTACCGGGTAGATCTATATATAGGTTAGAAGGTAATTTTGGTGCGGATACTATACAAAATGTAGGAGGAGAATCTAGTATGTTTTTTAATATGAACACACCTGTACCATATCCTGTGACGGGATGGTCTACTGCAATAGCTTCCTCAAGTAACACACCTACAACATCACAACCAGATATAGACCCAACGAGCTCTGAGGAAAAATATTGGCACTTAATGGATTTAAAATCTTTTAAAAGAAATGTATATTTAAACTTCGAAAGTCATAAACTAGTGTATACTGGGTACGAAGTTGCAGGAGAAGAGTTTGAAAGATTTAAATTATCTAGCCAAGATACGTCATTTCCTCTACATCCTTTAGATACATCTGGTGAGACTAATTTTACAACAGAGCACATATTTGGAGGAGACACATATTTATCAAGACAAAGTGTAAGATCTAGATGGGAAACTAATGGTCGTACATATCTACACCCTGCAGGTACTACACCAAACGATACAAATAGTCAGGCTGCTTCTGGTCTGTATACAT
>Ga0209830_10001567_pt1 | contig 19938 bp, 10 predicted proteins | sample ArcticOcean_MG_C_12_FD_187439 | JGI IMG/M metagenome (GOLD analysis project Ga0209830, IMG submission 187439) | Marine microbial communities from western Arctic Ocean - ArcticOcean_MG_CB8_130 (SPAdes) (version 2) | ecosystem: Environmental > Aquatic > Marine > Oceanic | place: Arctic Ocean...
TCTCGGCTACTCCTTTGTCTTGAACTTGCCAGCTGGGCAACCCGTATCGCTCACATTGGCGGTTGCGGATGAGTATCCCGAGGCACTGTCTCGCTCAGAGCAGGGCAATGCCGAAGCAATGCCAGCAATGGCGGCAAAGACCGAGTGGTTTAATGATCTCCTCAATGAGCAGATCCCTTATTTCCGCTGCTCGGACGAGAAGGCGGTGGAGACTTACTATTATCTTTGGGCGCTCAATTTTATGTATTTCCGTGACATTGGCGAGGGCTGGTTGAAATACCCGCACACGCAGACTGCGGTCAACAACTTCATGGGGCTGCACCTGTGGGATTCATGGGCCTACATCCAAGCGGGCTCTTGGGTTGCCGATAAGTGGCAATGGGGACATGGCAATGCGCTGTCGTGGCAATACATGATACCGTTCAAGAATAAGGCCAACAACATGCCCGATAATTTTGGTAAGGGCTGGTATTCTCCGTTGGTACGCATGGTATTTGTCGGCGCAACCGAGCCCGCTTGGCAGCAGTATCGCCGGTCTGGCGATCTGGAGTATTTAGAAGAGGTGTATCAAAAAGTCTTTAAGCCGCTGTATTGGGATAACAAGGGGCCTACTAAAAGTTTCGGCACCGAAGTGAACGCAGTCGATGCGCTTTCAAGCATGGCATCTGCATTGGGTGAGGCGAACGACGTCGAGCATTGGCAGGCCTTCCGTCCACAGATGGTTAAAAGTTTCAAACATCAATGGTCAGGGCGTTGGGATGGGTTTTACGGTGGTCGCGGAGTGCCGTGGAAAGATATCTGGGCCCTCTCCGCGCTCCAGTCCGTGGCGATGCCAAAAGACTGGGGTGAGCAGATGGTCGAAGAGTATGTCCTCGATACGGACAAGGGGTTTGCCTCGCCGGTCGGGGTGAATACACGTGCGGCTGACAGTCCTCCGAACGGCATCTTCCGCTGCTCAACGATTAGCACATGGCTAGCGATCGATGGAATGTTCCGCCAAGATCAAGCCTACGCGGGTATTTTGACGACCTTAAATCATACGAATGCGATGCATCGAGAGTGGGGCTATCCCGTTGCACCTGAAGCGTGGGAAGAGAATCACAAGGCATGGGGCTCACGCTACTACAATTGGGACTTAGCGCATGTCTTGCCAATGATCGAGTGGCTGGCTGGACTTGATTACAGCATCCCCGATCAGCAGTTTACTTTCGCACCGCACCTGCCATCGACTTGGGATTATATTGAAGCGTATACACCCGTCGTTGTAGAGGGGGAGACCCAGTGGGTACATACACGCGTGGACCGTAGATTTGAGGGAGACCAAGTTAGCTTACTCGCTGAAGTAAACGGCAACCCCCTGAAAGAAACGATCATCGCACCCTATACTGAAGATCGCGCCCTGATCGCTTCGAGTGGCCCAGGTGAAGCCATATCGCGAAGCACCGCAGTGGAATTCACCAGTAATCAATCATCTGCAGAGGTTGAATTGACGCTCGGTAAAAAGCTTAAATCTTATGACACCTTGGTGTGGTCGACACCACGCGCACGCATTTTCCATGGCTCTGTGACAGTTGATATTGAGAATCTATTACCTGGCACCGTTATACGTTATACCACCGATGGCACCGTGCCGACCGTAAGTTCACCGATTTGGGAGGCAGCGGTCACTATTGATGCGACGACAAACTTTAAGTTACTAGCATTTGCTGAGGATGGGTCGAGCTACACTCCGTATGACATGGTCTATACGGCAACCGAATTAAAGGCCTCGGAGGTAGATTTGGCAACGACTCAGCCTGGCATGTTCTATCGTTATTATGAACTAAGCGACAAGAGCACGAGTTTACCCGATTTTGAAAATCTAGAACCGGCACGAACCGGCACCTTGCCAACCGATCAGCTAAAACAACACATACAAGTCTCGGCGGTTGCTGGCGATCGCTCAGAGAGTTATGCCTTACATTTGACTAGCTATCTAAGTGTGCCAGTCGATGAAGTGTATCACTTCCACCTGCATGCGGATGATGGAGCACGGATCGTGATCGATGGGCAAGTGTTAGTTGATCTGGATGCACACTCCTATGTGGATGCATGGGAAGCGGAAGGGAGTGTTGGACTAAAGCAGGGCTTACACCGAATGGATCTCTACTACTATCAAGATAGTCATCGCACACGACTGACCGTCAAGTCGAAGAAGGGCGATGAGCCCGAGTATCAATTTATTTCGCCGGAATCTTGGCGACGACCTCAATAGATGTGCCCCTTCAAAATACCCCGATTTCACGAAAGATTTAATATCTGCGTCCCGACACTCTCCCAATTTTAATCACTCTAATTGCCACTACAAATTTACCGCCGCGTTCGGCAATAATTTCAATACGATGAAGATACTCGAACTAACACAAGACTACTCCGTCGCGCCTATTGCATTTAGCAAGGTGGCTTTGAACGATGCATTTTGGCTGCCACGCTTGCAGGTGCAGAAGAATGAAACAGTGCCGTTTGCCTTACGCAAGACCGAGCGCGCTGCTGAGAATTTACGCCGTTGCGGATCTTACTTACGCGGTGAAAAAGATGAGATGCCATTCACCCATCGGTTTGTTAGTTCAGATTTATATAAAGTAATGGAGGGCGCAGCGTATTTACTCAACCTAGAGGCCGATCCGAACTTGGAAGCCCAGATGGATGAGCTAATAGATATTATTGGCAAGGCTCAGCAAGAGGATGGCTATCTGTATGTTTCTCATACCTGCGGAATCGCGAATGAGGCTGAAATGGGGCTGAAGCCATATTCCTGGGTCGTTCACAGTCACGAACTTTATAATGTGGGACACTTATACGAGGGAGCAGTCGCCTATTTTGAAGCGACTGGCAAGCGTGCCTGGTTGGATATAGCAGAAAAGAGTGCACAGCATGTCAATAAGGCCTTCTTCGCTGGAGATCCAAATTACAATGGTGGCGTGCCGCTCAACCAAGCGCCAGGGCATCAAGAGCCAGAGCTAGCATTGTGCCGCCTCTACCGAGCAACGGGTAATGAACTCTATCTGAACATGGCTAAAAAGTTCCTTGATATCCGCGGTGTGACTTATCGCCCAGATGGCAAAGGCACAATGTCGGCCAGTTATGCGCAGCAACATGCGCCAGTTACAGAGCAGACTACTGCTGTTGGTCATGCAGTGCGCGCGGTCTATATGTATGCCGCGATGACGGATGTCAGCGCACTCACCGGAGACGATGCTTACAACCGTGCATTGGAAGCAATTTGGTCAAACATTGTTGATGCCAAGATGCACATCACTGGCGGTCTCGGAGCGATTCATGGCATCGAAGGCTTTGGCGAGGATTACGACCTGCCAAATCTCGATGCTTATAACGAAACCTGCGCTGCGATTGCCAATGTCTTCTTTAATCATCGCATGACGCTGCTGCATGAAGACGCAAAATACTTCGATGTTGCGGAAGTTTCTTTGTTCAATAACTCGCTCGCTGGCATGAATGTGGAAGGCAACAAATTCTTCTACGTAAATCCACTCGAGGCGGATGGGCACCAATTGTTTAATCACGGATCAGCGGGACGTTCCCCTTGGTTCGACTGCGCGTGCTGCCCATCTAATATTGCACGCGTCATCAATCACGTGGGTGGCTACATGTATGCGGTTGAGGACGACACTGTTTACGCTTTGCTCTATTCTGGCAATGAAGTCACACTTTCAGTAGCCGATACCGAGCTTACTCTTAGGCAGCAAACTGCGTATCCATACGAAGGCGCCATCCGTATCGAGACTGACCTACTGTATCCAGCCCAGTTTGCCATCAAGCTCCGTATCCCCACTTGGGCCTTAGGCGAACAGTTCGTACCAGGTAAGCTTTACAGCTATACCGAGAAAACGCCTCCCCAATGGACCTTGAAGGTGAATGGAGAAGTCGTCCGAGCTGAAGTGGTGAAGGGCTTTGTTGAAATTAACCGCACTTGGGTTGCTGGCGATGTGATCGAGCTAGACTTACCAATGGACCTACGTTTTAGCGTTTGCGATGACAAGGTTGTCGACAACCGTGGCCGTGTGTCAGTGACGCGTGGGCCTCTCGTTATGTGCGCTGAGGAGGCAGATAATAATGGAGCAGTCCAGCGTTTCTACATTCCCGAATTACCTTCAAGCGATCGCTGCACAGTAGGGCACATCGAGGATGGCATCTTAGAAGGAAGCCCTATTGTCAGTGTGCCGGCAGCCGAGATAGTCGATGGCGAGTCACGCAGCACTGAGCTCAAATTCATCCCATATCTATCATGGAATAACCGTGGCAACGCGACGATGATTGTTTGGCTTCCTGACGCGATTGAAGGCGCGCAAGCACAACTCTCTCGCGTCCATTTTGATCCTGCCAAGTATGGCACCATCACTGCCTCTAGTTGTGCAGCGAATGGAGTCGTTGATGCGGTCAAGGACGGCCGCCGTCCAGCTTCGTCCGAGGATACCACCCTCGACGCATGGATCAGCTCTGGTCATTCTGATAAAGAGTGGATACAAATGGTGTTTGACCAAGCGCAAACGATTGAGCGCCTCGGCCTTTTCTGGGTGAGCTGTGATCAAGTCGGAGTACCCGCGGATTGGAGAATGGAGTATCTGCTAGATGGCACATGGCACCCCTTTGAGAAATACATCACCGATGTTTACGGAGTCTCTAAGGATCGCTTCAACACGATCCACCCTGCCGCTGAACTCACGTGCGAGGGCTTACGTATCAATATTGAGGCGCAAGCAGGCAAGGCAGTTGGCTTGTTCGATCTTGAATTGAATCTTCGCTAAGCAAGGCACTTTTGAATTAACTCCTAATAATTATATAATCTTTGAAGGTATTACTCTTACTAGTCACGGCACTCATGAGCTTAAGCCAGGCAGCTACTACTGCAGATGAATGGAAGCCAGTCGAAGGGCACCTGCTCACGCGTTGGGCGCAGGACGTCGATCCTAAAGCCCCGTGGCCCGAATATCCACGCCCGAAGATGGTGCGCGAGAATTGGATGAACCTCAATGGTCTGTGGGATTATGCCATCGTGCCTGCTGAAGCTCAGTTGAGCCAAATTTTGAGACCGCTCACTAGAGGTGGCGACGGGCGGATTCTAGTACCGTTTTGTGCCGAGTCCGCTTTATCTGGAGTCGGCAAGCGCGTGATGCGGGAGAACTCGCTTTGGTATCATCGCAGCTTTGAAGTGCCTGCAGACTTTAAAGACGAGCGTATGCTACTGCACTTTGGTGCGGTCGATTGGGAGTGCACGGTCTGGGTGAATGGCCATGAGGTCGGTAATCATAAAGGCGGCTACGATCCATTTAACTTCGATGTGACAGAGGCCCTACAAGCTAGAGAGAATCAGATCATTGTCCGAGTCTGGGATGCTACCAGCGATAGCGCTCAACCACGCGGTAAGCAGTTGCGTAATCCGGGAGGTATTTGGTACACGCCAGTTACTGGCATCTGGCAAACCGTCTGGCTAGAGCCAGTGCCAAAGAATTCAATCGAGCGCCTGCAATGTGTGCCAGATATCGATGCTGAGACATTGACACTGACGGCGCATACTTCTGCCAATGCAGGGGCGGTTGTTTGGGCACGCGTGATGGACGGCTATCGCGAAGTCGCGAAGGTTAAAGGCATTGCCGGCCAACCAATCACGTTGCCGATTGAGGATCCGAAACTCTGGGCGCCTGGTTCGCCTTTTCTCTATGACCTGGAGGTCGCGCTGGATGGCGGCGACAAAGTCTCTAGCTACTTTGGCATGCGTAAGATTTCGATGACCAGAGATGGCAAGGGCATTCCACGCATTGCGCTCAACAACGAGATTATTTTTCAATACGGCCCGCTCGATCAGGGTTGGTGGCCAGACGGTCTTTACACACCTGCCAATGAAGCGGCCTTACTTTACGATTTGGAAGTCACGCAAGATTTGGGTATGAATCTCGTTCGTAAGCACGTGAAGGTGGAGCTCGAGCGCTTCTACTATCACTGCGATCAAATGGGCTTACTCGTCTGGCAGGATATGCCAAACGGCACCTGCGAAACAGATCCGGCTGGGCAGAAGCAATTCCGTATCGAGCTGGAGCGCATGATCGACGCTTTTGAGCACTATCCGAGCATTGTGATGTGGGTGCCCTTCAACGAAGCATGGGGCCAGCACGATGCAGTTGAAGTGGCCAACTGGGTGAAGCAGCGCGATCCCTCACGTCTCGTCAACGAAACCAGTGGCTGGAACGATGAGGGCTCCGGTGACATTATTGACCTACATATTTATCAGGGGCCTGGTATCCCTGAAATAGAAGACTACCGCGCCGCGGTGATGGGCGAGTTCGGTGGCCTTGGCTATGGGGTCAAAGGGCATTTGTGGTCCGAAAAACGCGGTGCCGAAAATTGGGGCTATGGAGATGGCTATCCGTCGCAGGCGCATTTTCAGTATCGCTACGAAGAGCTGATGCACGCTATGCGACCGATGATTGATCAAGGGCTGTGTGCCGCTGTCTATACACAGACTTCGGATGTGGAGGGCGAAATCAATGGCCTTATGACTTACGACCGTGAAGTGGTGAAGCTTGACCCCGAGCGCTCAACAGCGATCCATGACTGCTTCTATGATCTTATTAAGACCTTGCCCGCCATGCCTGGCGCACCGGCACCGGTTGAAACAAAAGTGTCGGAGGAATGGATTCCTTTAGTGGAGACCTCACAAACCGTTGGTCAAACTTGGAGCTATACCACCTCAACACCTGCAGCTGATTGGATGGCACGCGCCTTTGACGATACAGTATGGCAAGTGGGCGAGGGGATGTTCGGTGCAGAGAATACTCCAGGCGTCCGCTTGGGTACTGTGTGGACCAGCAGCGATATCTATTTACGCCGCAGTTTTGATTTAGTTACGATGCCCGCCGAAGTGGGCTTGCGCCTGTATCACGACGAAGCGGTAAAGGTCTACATCAACGGACGACAGGTGAAGTCCCTTGAAGGTTACACCACCGGCTTCATCGAAGTAGGACTCGATAATGCTGAAGGCCTCCTCAACATCGGCGAAAATACCATCGCGGTGCACTGTCATCAAGTCGCCGGTGGACAAGGCGTCGACGTCGGCTTGATCAAAAAGAAATAGTCGTTTTTGGTTCATCGCGCCCGAGCACCTTCAACGGATTGCCGAAACAGCGTGATCAATTGGTCGCACGGAGACATACATTCATCGCGGATTGACATTGTTAATTTGTGCGCGATGCGCTATGTTATCTCGCTATGTTATTACCTCATTTCGTTCGATCAGCGTTGAAGCATTTGGTTTCGCTCGTTGTCCTGTCTGTTGCGATGAGTGCGATGTTGTCCGCTAAACAGACTGCACCTAACTTTGTCGTCATCTATATTGACGACCTCGGTTGGGCGCAGACATCAGTCGAGATGATTGAAGGTGATCCCGAAACGCGTAGCGACTACTTCCAGACTCCCAGTCTTGAGCGTTTGGCAGAGGGGGGACGCGTGCTTTCCGCATGTTATTCGCCAGCCCCACTGTGTGCCCCGTCGCGCAACAGTTTACTGCACGGCATGACACCGTCGCGGATGCGTTTGACCACGCTCTCTGCGGTTGAGGTGAAGAAGGAATATAGAGGGCAGATCACGATTCCGAAGGCGCTTAAGCAGGCTGACCCGAATTATGTGACCGCGCACTTCGGTAAGTGGCATAACGAATGTATCAAACCAGCCGCTGCGGGCTATGACGTGCTAGATGGGGAGAACAACGGCAATGGACCCGGCGACTTTCAGGATGACGGTAAAACACCATTGCCTGACGATGACCCTAAGCGTATCTTTTCATTGTCGGAACTGACCAATGAATTCATGCGCGAACAAGTCGAAGCGGGCAAGCCATTCTACGTGCAGCTCTCACACTACGCGATGCACATTTGGCACGATTCGCTTCAAGCGACTCGCGACAAGTACAAGCTACTGCCACGTCCCAAGAAAGGTGAAGATAAAGACTATGTCCCTGAAGAAGAGATTCCTGTCGGGATGTATACCAACGGTTGGTTGATTAACTACGCTGCGATGATCGAAGATACAGATACCGCTTTCGGTCATATCTTAGATGCGCTAGACGACCTTGGTATCACAGATAACACTTATGTGATCTTCACTTCGGACAACGGCGGCGGCTTTCGCGGCAATCACCCGCTGCGCGGCAGTAAAGGTAACTTACTCGAAGGCGGGCTACGTATGCCATCCGTAGTGCGCGGTCCTGGCATTGAGCCGGGAACTTATACCGCTGTGCCCATGGTGCAGTGGGACTTTTTGCAGACCTTTTACGATCTTGCTGGCGGCACCGAACCACTGCCCGCTGATTTGGATGGTGGTAGTTTGAAGGACGTATGGTTCAACGGCGACGACGGCAAGGTCGTCCGCAATACAGAGGAATTAGTTTTTCACTTCCCATGGCATACGGGGTCCCCTGAGTCGGTCATTCGTGTGGGTGATTATAAGCTACGCAAGAATCTCGATACACTTGAGTATGAGCTCTACAACGTGGCCAATGATTTGAGTGAGAAAAAGAATTTGGCAAAGCAGATGCCTGAGATGGTGGCTAGCCTAGATCAGCGTCGCGCGGATTATCTTAACCGAGTAAAGGCCGAAACGGTGACGACCACGCGTCGTAATTATCTGGGGCAGTTGCAAGGCGGCTGGATTGAGAATGGTGAAAAGCGCTTAGCAAAATTGAAGGCAGAGCTTGCCGCCGATCCTACCAATAAGCAAAAAGCCTATCAGGTGGATGTCTCGCAGAACCACGTAAACTTCCAAGCCTCTCAAGAGGAGAAGTGCCTTCGCATGATCAAGCTACATGTAGATCGTGGCACCGCTAATAGTAATTAATTGCCTCTTTAGAATCCGATGAACCTTAGTATTATAATGAAGCCTGTCTTACCTCTATTGCTATTGAGCATTTTCGGTTCTTTGCTGTCGGCGGCGAAGTCTCCTAACTTTATTATCATCTATACCGATGACCTCGGCTATGCCGACACATCCGTGCAGATGATGGATGCGGAACCGAGCTCGAAGCATAAATTCATCCATACGCCGGGGCTTGAACGTCTGGCGGCTATGGGAGCGCGTTTTAACGCGGGCTATTCGCCGACACCCACCTGTACGGGTTCGCGCCTGAGTATTCAGTTCGGTAAATCTTCAGCGCAGATGCAGTATCGAAATGTTTTTGATGTGCTCTCGCCGATCCAGCGTCCGGACGGTTACGGCGATGAGACCACGATGGCAGAAATGTTGAAGGCTGCGGGACAGGATTATGTCACCGCCTTTTTTGGCAAAGGCTGCGGTACGATTGGTCGTTACGATGAATCCGGCTACGATGTGACCGATGAGAATACCTCCGCTGGTAACGGCAACGGGCATGGTATTTACTGGAACCCAGATACCAAAGAACCCTTTCCTAAGGATGACCCTAAGCGGCTCCACTCCCTACGCAAAGATTCCGTCGGATTCATTAACGAGCATGCCGGCAAACAGCCGTTCTTTTTGATGGTGTCGCACTATGCCGCGCACATTCCGTTTATGGCGACGGAAGGCGCGATCGAGCGCAACCGTAAGCGCTGGATCGAGCAGGGCGGAGATGTGAACAAACTCGTGAATGCCAAGTCGAAAGAGAACAAGGACATTCTATATGCCGCGATGATCGAGGAGATGGATATGACCGTGGGTGGAATTATTGATGCGCTCAAAGCCAAAGGGGAGCTCGACAATACCTATATCATTTTCACCTCTGATAATGGCGGAGGCTACGCGGAGCGACGTGAAGTGAACGGTGTTAATGGGCGTTTCAATGGGCCCCTGCAGGGCGGCAAACGCTCGATGTGGGAAGGTGGCCTGCGTGTGCCAACGATCATCGCAGGACCTTCGATTGAAGCCGGTTCGGAGTGTGATGTGCCGATTGTGCAATGGGACTTCTTGCCGACCTTTCATGATTTGAGTGGCAGTAATGAGCCTTTACCAGAAGGCATTGATGGCGGCAGCTTACGCGATGTCTTTGCCAGCGGAAATAAAGGGATCGTCGAACGCGGCGCACCCGGTATCGTCCATCATTATACTTGCCATTATCATCCGCCAATTAGTTCGATCATTGTTGGTGACTTGCGTCTGATGAAGCACCTAGTCTCGGGAGAGACGAAGCTCTTCAATATCAAAGATGATTATCAGCAGGAGCATGATCTGGCAGCGACCATGCCCGAGAAAGTAACGAGTATGGAAGCGATGCGTCAGCAATATGTCGACGAAGTTGACGGCGGCGAAATGGAGGTCGTGTATGACGCTTTGTATAATTTGATGGATGAGTTTGGTCGCCGCGCACGAGTGGAGTATGAGCGCAAACTGGCAGAGCTGGTAGCCGAGAATCCTACGGACATGGCAGCGCGTAAAGCGGCCTTGCTCGCAAAGATGAACCACACACTCAAGCGCAACGCGGTTAGCAAAGAAAAAAGCCGCCTCTATTCCGAATCGGATGTATGGAAGGAATATCCTTATGCACGAGAGGCAGAGAGAAATATTGAAGCGATTTGGGTCGATGTGATTGAGTAATAAATTAACCTAATAAATTTTATAGGAGTATGCAATTGGGAGTCAGATCAATAGCTGCGATAGTTATTATACTTTTTTTCTGTTTCGCTGGAGTTCAATGGGTCGCGCCATTCGAGGATAATTACTGGTCAGTTATTTCCGATTTCATCGGCAGCTTCCATCCGCTACTCTTACACCTGCCTATAGGTTTGTGGTTTGCTGTCTGTGCTTTGATGTTTGCTTCGGTTTTCGTGCGTGATTCGGTGCCGCGATCTATTGTCTACGGCTTGACCCTGGTGACCTTCGTGAGCGCTTTACTAACATTTAGCGCAGGTTTTATTTTGTATTTAGGCGGTGGTTATGGTCGAGCGACGATCGAGCTACATATGTATAGCTCGTTCGCATTCTTAGTCTCACTGGCGACCTTTCTTATTTGTTATGGTAGTGCGAACCGTCCAGGCGCCGAGTGGCTGAGTGCTGGAGTCACCACAGCAGTTTTATTGATTGCCGGTCATGCGGGCGGGGTGATTACGCATGGCGATCCCCTAGACAGAGCGCCATGGCGTATATTTGCTGAACGAACCAATCAAGACCTTAAGTCTACGGATGCGGTCACCTCAGGTCGTATTTTTGATTCTCTAGTCATACCCATTTTGGAAGATAAGTGCATGGCATGCCATGGTGCCGAACGAGCGAAGGGGAAGTTAAAAATGAACACTTATGCGGCCCTTCTTAAAGGAGGCTCTAAGGGCGCCTGCTTGCTCCCTGGCGATTCGCCTGGATCTTTGATGATACAGCGAATCAATCTGCCACTTGATGACACTAAACGGATGCCGCCTGCCGACAAGGAACAGTTAAGCTTGGATGAAGCCGCTTTCCTCGACTGGTGGGTCTCAGCAGCTTTGCCAGAGGAGCAATCAATCGAATCAATAAGCTTTCCCTCGGAGCAAGAAGCTTATGTGCAGTCGATCATGGGTGGAAGCGCAGTGGCAATTCAGGCGCGGGCAGCAAAGGCACGCAGCAAGGACTTATTACTGAAATATGCGGACTTCCAAACTCGTTATCCTGGCTTACTGGTTCAATCCGTTGTGGGCGAAGCGTGTTTTGAACTCAGCGCGGTATCCTTATTGGGTTACGATGAAGCCAGCGTTCGCACGGCACTTGAACCACTTGCTGATAGCTTAATACGTATCGATTGGAATCGTCGCCAATTAGATGCTCCATGGGCGAAGCTTTTTTCCACAGCAGCTATAGTCGAGGTGCTTAATCTCAGCGACAGCAGCTTTTCTAGTGAGGATCTTCTGCTTTTGCTTTCAACGATGCCTGAGTTAAAGAAGGTCAATCTGACGGGCACTGAATTTTCCGATGAGCAAGTTGACAGTATTCGCGCCCATTCAAAAATCGAGACTATCGTGCTAACGGGCACTCAATTGAGCGAGGGCGGTTACCAAAAATTAATCAAGTATTTGCCAAGTGCCGAAATTATTAGTGATTATTCAATGTGAAGGGTATGCCTAAAACACTAGATATATTAAGCAGAGTTTTATGCGGCGCAATTTTTGCGAGTGCCCCGGTGCAGGCTGAATTGTTGGCAGAGAAAGATGCGGGACTGTCCTCGGGAAACTACTGGGCTTATCAAGCGCCGGTACGACCCGCATTACCTGCGCTTGAGCACGACTTCATACGTAATCCGATTGATGCGTTTATTCTCGAAGGTTTGATGGCTGAGGACTTAAAGCCAAACCCTAGAGCGCCTTCGCGACATTTGATCAGGCGTGCGTATTATGACTTGACTGGATTACCGCCTACATTCGAAGCGGTTGAAGTTTTTAATGCCGAAAATGATCAAAGGTCCGCATGGGATAATTTAGTCAATCAGCTTCTAGCTTCCGAGCGTTATGGGGAGAAGCTCGCCAGTCTATGGCTGGATACGGTACGTTACGCCGAGACCAATGGTTTTGAGCGGGACAACAAAAAGCCATACATATGGCGCTACCGAGATTATGTAATTAAGGCCTTCAATGATAATAAAGCCTATGATCGATTCGTAGCGGAACAGCTCGCGGGCGATGAACTACCAGATAGCGATGTTGCCGCCAAAGTAGCTACTGGGTTCATGACTCTGATGCAGCGCGACGATGAACCAGCAGACCGTGACCAAGCACACAGCGACATGATCAGCGATATCGTGGACGTCTCGAGTGAAGCCTTTTTGGGAACAACCATGGGCTGCGCGAAGTGTCACGATCACAAAGTAGATCCGATACCGCAGTCAGACTACTATTCATTGATGTCATTTTTTGATTCAATAAATACGTCGCATCTACAACAACCAAACCGGGCGTGGTATGACGAAGCAGATGCTAGAGCCCGGGAAGAGAGCGCCAAGGCCCTGGCAGAAGCTTGGGCGACTGTGGATACCAGTCAGCTCGATGAATTCGTCAAAATATCTAAATCACCGAAGCCGATGGTGAAGCTTGGGCACGAGAAAGGCGAAGCCCGCGAAACGTATTGGCAACTTTTGCCGAAAGTTCCAAGCGATCCAGGATGGACCTTTCCGAGTTATGTACCTGCCGAGTATAAATTATCTCGCTCGCCGTTTTCGACTCCAGATGCAGGCGTGACCGTACTTTCCCGTGAAGCTCGTCAAGACGAAGACTATACCCCTGTGTTACATGAAGAGGGGTCAGTAGCTATGCGTCATGAATTTCGTCTCACCGAATTACCCGAGCAGCTAATTTTTTATGCACAAGGCCGCTTGCTTTCTGAATTAGAGATCTTTTTTAACGGGGTGAGCACCTATAGCGGCGCAGCTGAATTCCGCGGACCTTATGTGATCATACCTTTCAGTCGCGAGCAAATCGGGCATCTGACGACTGGGAAAAATGCCATTTCAATAGTAGTCACTCCAAAGGATCCCAAGCATGGGTATTGGTTTGATCCTGGGTTTTATTACAATGCGGTAGCCTCATTGACCGTCGAGGACCTTGTCACCCTAAATCCTGACCTAATCGGGGATGTCTATGGTGATGCCTTTCAAGATCGCATAGTTCCCATAGTGGCCACGAAGAAAGAACGTTTCGCCAAGCCCGGGAACCGCTACTTTTCTGTTGATGAGCACTTAAATGCAAAGCCGGGCCGAATCCATCTGCGCGGGAGTGTTCATGGCGAGGGGCCCGAAGTGCCGATGGTGTTACCAGCGGTCTTCACCGAAGGCGCGAAGATCGAGGGACCTAGTCTTGAAGCACAAAAAGCTCAGTTCCAAAAAACGAAGACTACTGGGCGCCGTCTCATTTTAGCGCAATGGCTGGCGGATGAAAAAAACCCTCTCACTGCTAGAGTCATGGTGAACCGCCTATGGCAGCATTGCTTTGGGCTCGGCTTAGTCGTAAGTGCGAACGATTTTGGTTTGCTTGGCGAAGCAGTAAGCAATCAGGCTCTACTCGATTGGTTAGCAGTAGAGTTCATGGAGTCGTGTTGGGATATCAAACATATGCTGCGCCTCATGATGACCAGTTCGACTTATCAGATGTCTGTTCAAGCGCAGGCGGAGGCTCTTGTAATCGATTCGCAGAATCGTTTGCATTGGCGGCATAATCCACGGCGACTGACAGCAGAGGAGATATGGGATACTTTGCTACTTGTGCAGGGAAAATTGAATTATGATTTAGGTGGCGAACCCGTGCGTCCTAAGATGCCAGAGGCGGTCCTGGCTGGATCTTCGCGCCCTGATATTGCGTGGCCTGAAACGGTGGGAGAATCTGCGAATAAGCGCGCCGTATACATTGCGGTGAAACGTTCGATACAGCTGCCACTTCTTGCTGCCTACGATGCGCCGCAAAGAGACGCCACGTGCCCGACACGCTTCGCAACTACGGTGCCGACGCAAGCGCTCACTATGCTAAACAGTGAGCGCGTGAATACCGCGGCAAAAGAGTTTGCTGCAGATCTGGCGGAGGAGTATCTCGATCTAGATGCACAGATTGTCGCCGCTTTTGAGCGGGCGCTTGGGCGTGCGCCGAGTGTTAAAGAAAAAGTGGCGCTGCTTGAACTTTCTGATGACTTAAGCAAGATACATGCAGTCCCACAATCAAACTTGCTCGAACGTATTTGCTTAATTTTGTTAAACCTAAACGAAACGATTTATCTCGATTAATAACGATGAAACAACCTCAGAGAGATTTTTGCGGGAATACCTCGCGCCGTGAATTTATTCAGACAGTGAGTGGTGGCTTTGCGAAACTCGCCCTCACTGGAATGCTCGCCAAAGAGGGCATTTTAGGTAACTCACTCGAAGCTGCGACAGCGAGCCTCAATCCCTTGCTACCAAGACCGAAGCATTTCCCCGTCAAAGCGCGCAGCGTTATTTTCCTCTTCATGTATGGGGGCCCGAGTCACATCGATACCTTTGATTATAAACCATCTATGTATGGCATGGATGGAAAGACGGTGCAGGTAAAAACCTTTGGCCGCGGAGGTAAGAAAAATGAAGGACGCATTGTTGAGCCGCGCTGGAAGTTCAAGCCCTACGGTGAGTGTGGTAAGTATGTCTCCGACTTATTTCCTAATGTCGGACACTGCGTCGATGATATTGCTTTCCTGCACTCGATGCAGGCGGACTCTCCGATTCATGGCTCTGCCATGCTGATGATGAACTCTGGTTCCTTGGTCAGCGGCAAGCCAACGCTTGGCAGTTGGATCAACTATGGGCTCGGCACGGTCAATCAGAATCTGCCCGGTTATGTGGTGATGCTCGACAAAACTGGAGGGCCCATTTCAGGTGCGAAGAACTGGACCTCTGGTTACATGCCAGCCAGCTACCAAGGGACAGTCTTTCGTTCCAAAGGGGAACCTATCTTAGATTTAAGGCATACGGATCAGATGAGCGACGGTGAGCAAGCGCGCATCATTCAATCTCTAAACCACCTCAATGAAGGGCACATGGAAAGCCGAGTGGATAACTCAAATCTAGCTGCACGCATTGCCAGTTACGAGTTAGCATATAAAATGCAGTCAACCGCGCCGGAAGCGATTGATACTGATCGGGAGAGCGAGGAAACCAAAGCGCTTTACGGAATGGACGAAGCACATACCGAAGATTTTGGTCGTAAGTGTATGTTGGCGCGTCGATTGGTCGAGCGAGGCGTGCGCTTTATTCAAATTTATTCTGGTGGCTCACACGGCGACAACAATTGGGATGCACACGGCGACTTGGAATCAAATCATAACAAGCATGCGCGTAATACAGACAAGCCGATCGCGGGACTCTTGAAGGATCTGAAGCGTCGTGGATTACTGGATGAGACGATTGTCGTCTGGGGTGGTGAGTTCGGCCGTCAGCCGACTGCTGAATATGCTTCAGGCAGTGGGCGCGACCACAATTCGAATGGTTTCACGATGTGGATGGCAGGGGGTGGCATCAAGGGTGGTGTCAGTGTCGGACAAACCGACGAGTTAGGCTCGGCTGCGGTTGAACGTCCACTCGGCGTCAAGAACCTCCATGCCACAATTTTGCAACAAATGGGCATGGACCCGAATTACCTTTCCTATTTTCATTCAGGCTTGGATGAAAAGTTGGTTGGTGTGGAAGGCGCTGAACCTATTCACGAAATCATCGCTTAAGCATATAAGGCTATTATGAAAGATCGGATTGTATTGGTTACAGGAGCAACTCGGGGATTGGGTTTGGCTATCGCGGAAAACTTTACCCGAGGGGGTGCAAAAGTCGCCCTGAATTACGCCCATGACGATGTCGCTGCTACGAGTGCTAAGGAGCGACTCTGCGCGCTAGGAACGGTTGAATTATTTAAGGCCGACGCGCTCTCGGCTGACGGAGTCGAATCATTAGTGACGAGTGTCAGAGACAAGTGGGGCGAGATCGACACTGTCGTGCTCAATGCGACTCCGATTCAACATGAAAAAACGATCGATGCTTACACGGATGCAGATTTTGAATCCATGTATCGAGCTTTTGTAATGAGCCCGCATTATTTGACTCGTGCAGTGGTGCCAGAGATGAAAGTGCGCCAGTTTGGTCGCATCATTCACGTGACCAGCGAGGTTTTTCACTGTGGGAGCAGCCCTTTTTCTGCTTACGTCGCAGCGAAGGGTGGGCAAATTGGCTATATGCGCAGTACCGCGATGGAACTTGCGCCACACGGGATCACGGTCAACTCAGTAGCTCCAGGTTGGATCCCAGTAGAACGCCATGCGTCAGTCGCTGAGTCAGCCAAAGACAGTTATCTAGAAAATGTGCCGGTAGGCCGCTGGGGCACTCGAGAAGAAGTGGCTGAGGCAGTGCGCTTTTTCGCAGAAGAACATTCTGGGTTTTTAACTGGGCAGACGCTTGCGGTTAATGGGGGCCGAACCCTGCTATAGTCGTCTTTTGAGGCAATCTGGGCGTAATTAGACAGGGATTCTGCGCCTAGAGACATTGAATTGTTTGTTCCATCTGCTAGGATACTGTAAGCTCAAATCATGAAGAAATTATACCCCTTACTTTATACTTCTGCCTGGCTTGCCTTGAATGCTGCACTATGTGCAAAGCCGGCAGCGCCCAATTTCATTCTTGTTTATATTGATGACCTCGGTTGGGCAGATACCTCGGTCGAGATGATTGAGGGGCGTGAAAATACACGTAGCGATTTTTACCAGACGCCTCATTTGCAAGATATGGCTGATCGAGGGATGGTTTTTTCCGATGCCTATGCGCCAGCCCCTGTTTGCACGCCGTCGCGTAATGCGATGCTCCACGGTATGACGCCTGCACGCCTGCTCAACTCGACCTTAAATACCGATCGTTCGTTTAAGGAATACCGCGGAAAGATTACTATTCCGCAGGCGCTGAAGCAGGCCAATCCGGACTACATTACCGCTCATTTTGGTAAGTGGCACATCCCGTCAATGAAGCCGGCTGATGCGGGCTATGATGTCACCGAAAAGGAAAAAGGCACGGGTAACGGCGAGGGGGACTATCTGGACGACATGCGCACGCATCTACCGGATGACGACCCAAAGCGTCTCTTCTCGTTGACTCAAATGACGAAGGATTTCATCTCTGAGCAGGCTGATGCGGAGCGGCCCTTCTTTGTCCAACTGTCGCACTATTCGGTGCATATTTGGCATGATTCATTAAAGGAAACGCGCGAGAAATACCGCGCATTACCGCGCCCCTCAAAAGCGGAGGATTCGGACTATTTGTCAGAAGATGAAATTCCGGATTTTAAACATAACTGGTTGCTCAATTATGCGGCGATGATCGAGGATACAGATCGCTCGTTTGGCGATTTACTCGATCACATCGAGGCCTTGGGGATCGATGATAACACCTATGTGATCTTTACTTCCGACAATGGCGGGGGCTTACGTGGCAACGCTCCCTTGCAAGGTGCGAAGGGTGATTTGACCGAGGGTGGCATTCGTATTCCGCTCGTGGTGTGTGGACCTGGCGTGCCCGAGGGGCAATATTGTTCGGTGCCAACTGCTGGGTGGGATTGGTTGCCAACCTTCTATCAACTAGCCGGCGGTTCGGCCCCGCTGCCCAAGGAGTTGGATGGCGTGAGCATTGCGGATACCTTTACTCTTGGCGATGCCGCGGTAGTCGAGCGTCCTGGGGATGCGCTAATCTTTCACTTCCCGTGGTATAACGGTGAACCAGAGTCGTCCATACGCCGTGGTGATTTCAAACTGTTAAAGAATTTGGATACCCAAGCGATCGCACTTTATAATCTTAGTGAAGATATTTCCGAAAAGCATGATCTAAAGTCATCCTATCCTGAAATGGCGGCATCACTTGAACAGCAAATGATGGAGTATCTCGATTCAGTTGGCGCGGAGGAGGTGAATCAACTGCGTGCAGGCTTTTTGAAAAACATCGAAGGTGAGTGGTTGACCAAAGCCGAAGCGCGTGCGGACTCAAATCGTGTCGCAGCCGCAGCGGGAAATGTCCAAGCGCAGCAGCAACTCGCCGAGGCAGAGAAATTTATTAAATGGCTTAAACAAGAAGCGATCTTCACACGCGAACGCATGGCCATGAGCGAAGGTACTAAGTAAGAATCTTTTAGAATTTTAAACGTATGAATTACCGTTATCTTGGCCAAACAGGGCTACCTCTCAGTGAACTCTCTTTGGGTTCGTGGCGCACCTTCGGAGAGTCGATCTCTGAAGAGACTGCCGATGAGCTAATGACCCTCGCCTACGAATCGGGCATCAATTTTTTTGATAATGCCGAAGTCTATGCCGCGGGCAAATCAGAACTGGTGATGGGGCGTATCCTCAAAGCCAAAGGTTGGCGGCGCGATACTTGGTGCGTGTCGAGTAAGGTATTTTGGGGAGGCGATGAGCCCACTCGTAAAGGACTGTTTCGCAAGCATGTGATCGAGGCCTGCCATCAAGCGCTCGAACGCTTGCAGGTGGACTATCTTGATTTGTATTTTTGTCACCGCCCCGATCTCAATACACCAATCGTAGAAACGGTCGCCGCGATGACGGATCTCGTGCGCCAGGGGAAGATACTCTACTGGGGAACCAGCGAATGGACAGCGCGCGACATCGCGCTCGCCCATGCCGCAGCAGCGCGTGATAATTTGGTAGCTCCGGTGATGGAACAGCCGCAATACAATTTGTTTACGCGTGAAAGTTTTGAGGTAGATTATTCACGCCTCTACGAAGAAGTCGGCCTTGGCACTACGGTGTGGTCGCCCTTGTCGCGCGGAGAATTGGTGGGTCATTATTTGGAAGAGAAGGGCGGCAAGTTCGTGGTCTCGAAGCAGGGAAACGCATGGCTCAAGGAGGCAGGCCTGCCCCCGGGCTATGAAGCCCGAGTACATAAAGTTGCAGCCTTTGCGACTATAGCGCGTGAGCTAGAGATCACTCCCGCACGCTTAGCACTCGCATGGGTATTGAAGAATTCGAACGTGACGACGGCAATATTGGGAGCCTCTAGTACGAATCATTTAAAGGAAAACCTCAAAGCTATCGGTGATGTTTCTTTGCTCACAAATGTAGTTATGGGGCAGATCGAATCCATCTTCCAGACGAGCCCCATGCCGGAGGAAACTTTTCGTTAAACGTCATTTAGGTAGACTCACTTCCAAGCGCTCAAGTCGGTAATGGTTATGAGCAAGCCTTGCTTGCTGGCTTTTAAACTTAAAGATTCCCTCTACATCACAGCGCTTGTAACTTTCTCGAATAGATAATGAACTCTAAAAAAATTCTCAAAAGGCGTTCCTTCCTTAAAAAAGGTGCGGCTCTTTGCGTGACTGCCTCAGTAGCTCCCATGATTTTGCGAGCCGAGACCCTTGGCCTGAATGGTCGCGTCGGCCCAAATAGTCGCATTAATTTAGCTTACGTGGGTATTGGCAT
>Ga0209830_10001579_pt1 | contig 19840 bp, 8 predicted proteins | sample ArcticOcean_MG_C_12_FD_187439 | JGI IMG/M metagenome (GOLD analysis project Ga0209830, IMG submission 187439) | Marine microbial communities from western Arctic Ocean - ArcticOcean_MG_CB8_130 (SPAdes) (version 2) | ecosystem: Environmental > Aquatic > Marine > Oceanic | place: Arctic Ocean...
AAAAAAAGTGGATAGAGAACTTGCAGCCGCCGGCCTCGTGCAAGCTTCCCCATATTCAACTGGACCGAACAAACGTAAACTGAACCGCGCTTAATAAAATCGCGTTCAAAAATATTCACTCTCCACGTTTTTCCCTTCGTTCGTGCGTTGGGAATTTCGCAGTATCGCGTCTCGCGCGCCAAAGTGTTCGTTTTCCTCAAAAAAGCGCTTTGCCCTTTTTTCAGCAGAGGAACTCTTTGCAGCCGCACGATCTCGAAACTCTTCGCACTTGAACAAACTGAGGAGCTCTTCCTTGACAGAGGCCGGTTGAATACGCGCATCGCGATCGCGAAAAAAAAACGTAAACGAGCGCGTAAGATTCCGGTGCGATCTTTCCCTTTTTTTCGTTCGTTTCTTTATGCAATGGAGACGGTGCGTGTTTCTGTAGAAGAGTTCTCTCGCACCATGGCCGATCGCAGGGTCCATTTTATATTCCATCAGGAAAGAAGAGGAACAAACAGACGCGGCTTTAAGCCACGAAAAAAACGAGAACGAAGAAGAAGAGAGAGAGAGAGTGCGTGAAAGAGAACGCGAACCTTGTAGTCGCGAGCGCCAGTGGTCTCGACGACGCACATTGCAGATAATGTAGACATTTTATTGTTGTTTTTTTTGTGTTTTGGACGTGTAAGTTTGCGTGCGAAAAGTGACGAGAAACGCAGTTTCTTCCTTTTTTGAAAACTTCTCTTTTTCCTCCTTTTCCTTCATAAAGTCATTTTCGTCTCTGATGCTGTACTGTTCTTTTTTGTACGCGGTATAAAAAGACGGGTAGAAGGTAGAACGTCGCGCGGGTAGAGACGAGGTAAAAAAATATATATACATATTCTTATAATAAAATGATTGTATAGTAATAATAATCTCTCTCTCGCGTTCTATGTTCGATGTGTTTAAATTTGTATGTATGTAGTGATATTTGATTATGTTTGAGTGCGACGTTTGCCGCGGTCTCGGGTTACTTTTTAGTGCGCAATCGTTTTTGGCGACGTCGAAGTTGTTTTTGAAGATGATTGAACGGTGAGATGCCTGCAGTAGTTTGGCGAACCTTTCCCCCATTGAATGGCACCGTTTAAGCCACTGCCTTTGACTAAGATGTTTTCGACCGAGAATTCGCAGTGCGAGTTGAAGTTCGGCTCGAGCTTATCGACCCCTAACGAAGGGACTTCGCCCATACATCCTTGGTATCCGCTATCGCCTTTGACGCCGTTCCATACGTCGGAAAGCAAGGTCCACATGCAATCCGTGCCTTCAGCGCAGCCGCCGGAGCCGTAGATATTAATGCCTTGTTTTTGATTTGGATCTTCGTTACACCAGCACGCGTACTCTTTGTCGCGTTCGCCGAACTCGCAGTCTTTGCAGTTTTTATAAGTAGGCTTGAAACACTCGCCTCCGTTTGATTCGGCTTCGCTCGCTTTACATGTAGCAACGGTGATTATACCAGCGTCATCTTTACGGATAGTCGTATGTCCCCACGCTTCATCGAGATTATACTGATCAAAATCAAACTCAACCTCGTGACCGCCGCCGGCGAAATTGTTTTGCAATTTCTTTCTTTCACAAAACTCGCTGCCGTCGATTTCGCCAGAGCCAGGGCCCCACTGCCAAGTATCCGGACTCATCCATAGAGGAGCGGCCCAAACGCCTTGACATCTACTCGTCGTCCAATCGTAATTTAAGGACTTGAAATCATGCATTGGAATCTTACACTGCTGAGCTTGCGCTAATAAGCACTCGGCCTTGCCTTGAGAAACGGCAATACGAACTGAGGCCAAATCATCGTGGCACTGCTGCGGCTCGCTTCCCATATCGTTCACGCCCCCATTCTGCGATTGACACGAAGGATGCGAAGTATTAGCAACGTTGAAAGGCCATTCTAAGTCTTTCCACTTTGCTGCTTCGCAAACCTTTCGTATCTTCTTACCCGGTACGCCGAGGCGTGATTCGCCGTACCGGGACTCATCGTTTAAATGGTTCACTTTTTGTAAAGCACGATATGCTTCCGCTGCTTTCTTGTCTTCATTTTTCTCTTCCTCTCCAACGACCTTCATGGCATCTTCGTACGCTTTCTTTGCCTCGGCGGCTACTCTCTCGGCTTCTATTCGTTCTTGGCGAGCTTTCTCTGCGGCTTTCTCTGCTTGGTCCTTCTTCTCCAACGCGGCGTCGTATTTTGGGTCTATCTTTTTCGAGGATGAAAAAGAATGTTTCTTCTTCGACGATTCTTTTTCTTCAATATCAACAGCAATCGGCGTCGATTGTTCTTCAAAAGCTTCTTCTTCTTCCTCCTTCTTCACAATAACAACATCTACATCATCATCGTCCTCTTCTTGTTTGACAAATCTATCGCGATGAGCCGTCTCTCTTTTTCCAGTCGAGGCTTCGTCGTCCTCGAAAACTTTGAAACGTCGTTGTTCTTGTTTTTGTCGCTTCTCCTCCTTCGAGTGCCTGTTATTATCATTATTGACCTTCGGGGGAAGAAGAGACTCAACTTTAGGCGTAAAATCGAATCTGGTCGTAGCAAGTTCACTCTGAACGAGCTCCGAAGGCGCCGTGCGTTCATCGACTACTTGTTCAGAAAAAGAAACCGCCGGCGACGCAGACACCGATGTTGGAGCTAGCTCTTCGAGAACTGACTCATCCACGTCGTCATCGACTTGAACGGCCGAACTATCAACAACATTCACAGGCTCTTCTTCATCGACGAGCTCTGCAGGACAGCACCCAATTCCAGGAATTGGAACGCCAGCGACGCAAGTTGGACTTGGATTACAAGCGACACCTTTATATGGATCCGTTTTAAAGTTATGAGGAACTTTGACGTTGTTAATAACAATCATCCCTTTCTCGTGATACGGTTTTGGAGCGTTTTCTTTCGCAATTCTTTCTGCTTCGGTGGCGGCTTCAGCAGCTTCCTTCGCAGCAGCGGCTTGCTTCTTCTTTTCTTCATTCACACCGGTGATGTCATTGAGCAACTCTAGTTCTTCTTCTGTCATGCCGCTCGTAGTAACGCCTTCGGGCAAATATTGCGCAGAAAGAGGATCAATCACAGGATTAACGACGACAGCAGTCGAAGCAGCATCTAAATTTTGAGGCGCTTCGTAAGGATACAACACCGCCTGCTCAGTCGCATCAATGCTTCGTTCTTCTTCTTCTTCTTCTTCTTCTTCTTCTTCGGTGAGCGCTGCCATCCTTGCTTCGAGAGACGCCTTTGCCTCGTCTTCGCTTTCGCCAAGACTACCAGTTCTCAATTCGCGCGCTTGCCGAGCCGCCATTTCAAACTTATTCGCCACGCTAAACTCGCCAGTTGCCATGCTCTTATATCTGCCTAAACTAGACATCGCTTCGTTATACACTCTATTTTTTTTAATTTGCGTCAAAGCTGCCACGCTCAATCCTAACGAGGCAGTTTCTTCAGACGCGGACTTGCGTTCCCCAAGCGCAGCCTCTCCGGCTTCATCACCATCGTTCGCGAAGGAATCCTTCGCTGGGGTATTAAAGTTTAAAGAATCGATCAACTTTTGCTCGTCAGCTGTCAAGCCAGTTTCCGGATCAACTTTATCTCTCTTCTTCTGTTCACGTATTTTCTTATCCAACTTGGCTTGAATGGCGCCGTTATCGGTGCCTTCAGAAAGCGGCACCGTCGTTGCGACTTTCTTCCACCTGCGCGGTTTCAAGCTCATCGGGTCCGCGTTCGGTGTGGGGTCGTACGAACTTTCTGAGAAGCCTTCGAGGGAATCAGTAGAAGACGATTCGTTTTCAGCCTCGCCGATAGACGCGTCAGCCATCGGGACTTCTCCTTCTTGCTCCTCTTCAGTCGAATCAAACACGGAATCGTCAAAGTCAATCGAGGCCAAAGCATCCGAAGCTTCTTTTGCACTTTCTTCATCCATAGAACCGTCGAGTGTGTCTAGCATAATCTGCTCTTCCGGCGAAACTCCAACGTTGATATGTTTGTTCTTCATTTGATTGGCTTTTTTGTCTTCGGCTTGGATTTCGCCCATCTCCGCATCCAAGGCATCCATGCGCTTCATCAACTCAATCTCTTCTGGCGATTTACCAGCGAATCGAATAGCATCGGCTCTGGCTTTAGCTTTCGCGGCTTTGCGCGCAGCTGCTTCTTCAGCTTTTTTCTGTTGAGCCAATTCGAAAGCAGCCTTCTCGTCGTCAAGCTGCTTTTGGACAGCCTTTTTATGAGCTTCAACTTTAGCCGCTTTTGCGAGAGCCTTTTTCGCGGCTGAAAAGTCAACGTCTTCAACTGGATCTTCCGATACTTTGTTCTCCAAAGCATCTTCGTGCTCTTTTTCGAGTTCTAACGGATCAGACGCGTGCGCGAGAATTTCATCGATCTCATCAAACTGCGAATTCGCAGTGTCGAGTTCGTCTTGCGACAACGGCTGCGCTTGATCTTCAGCAGAACCAGATTCTTCAACAACTGCTTCTTCTTGCTCACCAGCTCGCGGAACTTGCATTTGCTCAACCCTTCTGTGCTTTGAAGAAGAAGAAGATGATGATTTTGTCGTTGGGTTCAACGCTCTCTTTGCGTCTGCAATTTCACCTTTTTCAATCGACGTTTGACGAGAGATTTGCGCTTGACTTTCGGCTTCAATTCTAGCGATTTCGGCCTCGTTATCAATCTTGGCTTGATTTAAATCTTCAGCAGCTTGTGCTTCAGCAGCCTTTGCCTTTGCCGTGAGCTCTTCTTGTTCTCTGATGGCAGCTTGCTGAGCGGCGATGATTTCTTCGATCGGGCAACCGTCATAGTTGCACGGTCCATCTTTTCTGCCTTCTTTTTGCTCTTCGAGCTTCACCGCGGCATCGTTTGTCCACCCAAATTCTCTGCTCGTCGCCGTCGTCGTCGACGATTCAGCTGGCGAGGCGACAGTTTGTTGTTGTTGTTGTTGTTGTTGTTGCAAATCGTTTAACTGCTCAACCGTCGGTAAGGAGCTTTGCGGTTGCTCAACTTCAGCTTTCGCTTGCGCGGCAGCATCCGTCGCCGTAGTCGTCGCTTGGTTAACTTCATTTTCGGCATTGGTCGCAGCAATGACTGCCATGTCTTCTGCTGCCTTTTTCTCCTCCGCATCTTTCAAAGCTCTTTCAGAGGCTTCTTTAAGTTCCTGCTGCAAGCGCGCGATCTTTTGCGCTGGAGTTTCGTTTTCCGGCGTCGGAATAGACTCAGATGATGATGTCGGTTCAAATACAGAACTTGAAGAAGATTCCGATTCTTCTCGAAGAGCAGCCTTATCCATGGCTAAAACTTCCTCCGCAGTCATTTCGTTCGAAGATGCCGCAGCGATTTGCGAAGCCTTGGTATGTTCAACGCCATCGACGAGCTGAGGAATATCTATACTGTTGAACAGAGTCGACGGGTCTTCTTGTTGCGCGTCCAATTGGCATAACGCCAATTCTGATTGCTGCGAGAACGCACAATCTGAATGGCAACTTCCCCAAACAAATTCTCTCCCATCGGATTCTTTATAAACACGATCATAAAACGTCTTTGCCGAATCTTGAAACGTTTGCTCCGTGCACTCTTGCATTGCGAACATATTATTCGGCGATCGACCGAGATTATTTTGCGGCAAGCACGAATCCGGTTTCGCAGCACTCGAAATGCATCCAGCATCCTTCCTAAACGCCGGTCCATTCGGTCCATTCTTCTCGTACAACGCAAACGTAAACTCGTCCCCTGGGGCTAACACCGCGGAGTCGATTTCGTACGCCCCGCAATGCGTCGCAATCATCTCATGCCCGCGATCGAACGCAAGCTCTGGATTCGCCTGCGATCTCACGATGATCCTCGCACCCATGTTCTTCTTCCAAGTCGTCGGGTCTGGCCTGAAATCTAAAACATGTAACGGTGCGCACGCCGTATGTAATTTAATCGTAGAAGCCGCTCTTTGTTCTGCTTGTTCTCCACCAAGATCACTTCTTCTTTGAGCGATTGAATACGATGCGCTAGTATTGGAACGGCCACCACCTGCGCTTAAAGCGAGCGTACTCGCAATCGCGAGAACGCCCGATCCAGCGAGTACTTTCGTCCAACTCTTTAAAGTCGATTTCGATGACTTATTTCCTTCATAGTTTTGGAAATCGCTGTCCGCGGCACAAATTTCGATATCTCCCTGCGCAGTCCCGTACGTCATGATCGCTCTCGCTCTTAATTATATATGTTTAATTCAGAAACAACAAATCGGTAATCTCTTCTTTCTCGCTATATCGATATCGATATAATTATATATTGCGTGTTCGTGAATTGTTTTGATTATTATTATTATTATTATTAATATGATTGTCTTTGTGGGTTGAGATTCTGCAGCAAATGCAGAAGGTCCATAAGGAGGTATAAACTCGTATCCATTTAGGGTTTAGGGTTCTGCAACATTTCTTAATTAAAAACGTACTCGAGGTTATTTTTTGCGATTTCAACGTCTTAATGAATAAAGTAAAATTGAAACTTTGTCATATTTTATGGACAACTATGGAGCGAGAATAAGCCTTAAAGAAAAGTCCATCAACGCAATACGCACTGGTATGCTCGATTACAATCATGTCACGGCCGTTGGCTTCTGGAATAAAATCAAATGTTCTTTCCTGGCTGCGTTGTATAAGCGCACTTCTCCGTCGGCGCCTTCGATTTCGTTCACGATCGATAACGAACAGCTCGCGAGGAATTCAAAACCGGATTCTCGCGCGGAAAGTTTCGTGCTCTCTAACGAGTTAATGTTCGCGCCGTCGCCGATCATGATTATGATCCGAGCGTTTGGTCTAACAGTTCTGTAAACGTTTTGAAGCCATTGCGTTTGCGCAATTGACCAACTTTCGGCGAATCCTGAATAGTCTTTCCGTAATTCGCGCTTAGAACCGAATTCGTGCGCCGAGTTGAAGTTTTCGTCCCATAGTTGACGGTTACCTTCTTCGTCTGTAACGTTTTCTGGTACCTTGGCGTTGATGTAATAATCACTATTATTGTTATTATTGATTGTTGATCCAACGCGTAGTCTAGAGCGTTGTCTTCTGGCGAATGAAACGTAGTCGTATACTCCTGGATACGGCGGGCTCGTTAGAATTCCATCTATCTTGCCCATTTTATCCTCGTCGGCGACGAGCATGTCAAACCTTGCATCACCTCTTTTTATAGACGCTAGCGAAGAATCACCATCAACGGCGTCGTGTAAATCTTTTATTCGAGATATGTATTCATCCACACATCGTTCGTAAAAATTCAAGGGCGAATAATACGCATCATCATCATCTTCTTTCTTTTCATTCTTGTTATTTGTTCGGCGTTTCCCGAATTTCTTCTTCCGCTTATTCCTCTTCAAGCGAATTTGGTGTCGACGTTCGGCTTCGGCTAAGCAAAAATACAGAGCGGTCGTTTGAATCGACGACGATAAATCTTGAACTTCCAAAATCGCATTCTCTAACGCCTTAGCAACGCTTCCAAAACTATTATTTAAACTACTACTATTGCTATCCTCACTACTACTATTACTACTAAGAAGCAGCTCGCGCACTCTTAAAACGCGTCCGCGCATAAAACTATCAAACTGTAATACATCCTCGGCAACGTACACTCGATGTGCGCAGACATGCAACGCCAAAGGACTCACATCTACGCCAAACGCTCGTAAATTCTTCGTCATCGCGCACACACAAACGGTCCCGCCCCCGACAAACGGATCGAGCACGCTCATACCTTTCTCTAACTCGAGTAAATCGATCGCTAAATCAGCCGCCGCTGGTTGCATTCCGGCTAATATCTCCCCAAATCCATGCGTTACCTTCCGATACCCGCTCGGGACGTGCGTAAAACCATGCCTCCATTGTATTCTCATCACTCGAAGGAGCTCGTCAGCTAAAACTTCACTGCCCTCTTTTTCCTCTTTCCATAGTTCTCGTGCAGAACATTTCTCTTTCGATTTTTCTAAATAGGACGGTAATGGTGAGCAGTACTCCGCTTCTTCTTCGATGTTTGTATCCAAAACTGTCGTCGCTGATTTTGTCGTCGTCGTCGTTATCAGTAATGGTCTTCTTCTTCTTCTTCTTCTTTGGTCACGTTGAGCATGCGCGGCAGTGGAAAGAGAACTTAAGTGTTTTAGTGAAAACGAATTCGCTGTCGCGGTATTCATGCTAACGCGTTAGTAGGAAGTGAGAGAGCTCTTCTGTTTAATAGCGAGTGCGCTGTTATTCATACTGCGCCGATGCGCATTTGTGTTGATGCGAGCGCAATAAAACGTGCGCGAGCAAAAAATGAAGAAAACGTAAAGTTGATGAAGTCATTTTGTTCTCTCGTGATGCTGAAGATACTTTATATTTTGGATTTTGAGCGTGTCTATACATATCATGGATTATGATGATGACGATGAGTCAACGAGCTCTTCCTCGTCCTTATCATCATCTAGTAGTAGTGCCTTTTTCTGCTTTCGCGAAAGCGCGTTCCAAGTCTCTGATCAAATCATCGACGTCTTCGATGCCGCAACTTATGCGCACTAAATCGTCGGGTAAACCTCTAGCGGCTCTTACGGCGGCTGGAATACTCGCGTGGCTCATGAAACATGGTAAAGAGATTAAACTCGTGACGCCGCCAAAACTGACCGTGATCTTAAACAATTTCGTCTCTTCGACGATTATTTTAGAGAATTCAACGTCTCCAGTGGTGAAGGATAATATAGAGCCGGCTCCGGTGGCCTGCGAAAAATGTAACTCGTGAAACGGGTTCGATTTCAAACCTGGGTAGTTCACTTTTTGAACTCTCGGATGATTATCGATCCATTCAGCGAGCTTCATTGCATTTTCTTGCTGTTTCTTCATTCGCAAATCCATAGTCTTAATCCCTCTCAAAGCTAACCAACAATCGAAAGGGCCTAATAAAGTACCGCACGCGTTCTGGAAAAAGTACACTCTCTTTGCCAACTCCTCGCCCTTTACGGCTAATAGTCCCCCAGTGACGTCTGAATGTCCAGCAATGAACTTCGTCGCTGAGACCATGCTTATATCCGCACCTAATTCTAAAGGATTCTGAAACGTCGCGGTCATGATTGAGTTATCGACGCATACTAAAGCTCCCTTCTTCTTCGCCATCGCGCAAATCTTCCTCACGTCGATGCATTGCAAACGCGGGTTCGTCGGCGACTCTAACATAACCATCGTCGTATTCCCCCCATTAATAGCCTCCTCGACCTTTTTCAAATCCGTACAATCGACGTTCACGACCTCGATACCAACCTCCGGAACGACTTGCGCTAACAACCTCGAAGTACCGCCGTATATATCGTCCCCGGTGACGATCCTCTCCCCATGTTTCACTAACCTCGTTACGGTGGCTAAGGCTGACATACCGGACGAAAACGCGAACCCCCTCGTCGCGCCTTCGATATCCGCGAACTGTTCCTCGAGTTGATCCCTCGTCGGGTTCCCGCTTCTCGTGTAATCGTACCTCCCGTTCTCGGTCGCCGACGGTTGCGCGAACGTAGCGGTTTGATATAACGGTGCCGAAGACGCGTTATACGGGTCCATCACGGTCGTCTTCGGGTGCACCAATTTCGTTGCTATCCCTAACGACTTCCTCAGTTCGTTCTCATCGTCATCTTCTTCTTCATCATCACGCGTTCTATCCATCGCCGTAGCAGTACTGTTCATAAAACTAAACGCTCTTCCTCTTCGCCTTCTTCGATTATGATGTTGGTGATTGTGATGTCTTATTCCAAAACAAACGTTGCTACGACCGTTTCCGTTCGTAAATGTACTCGACGACGACGATGAAAACGAAGAAGAAGAGGCAGTAGCAGTAGCAGTAGCGGTATAATAAAACATATATATATCACGAGTACTGTATAGTATTAAAATAGTTATTAAACGTGTTTAAAGTGACCAGCAAGTGCTGAATTGCATTTTTTTTAGACCGACCGAAAACCATTTACCATCAGCATACAAACGTACGTCTTCAAAGACCTCGTCACCTGATCAGGGGTAAAAATTAAAAAGAACTTTGACCTCTCGCGCAACGGAAAAAAGCACCTCGACCGAGAGCTCCGAACCAAGAAAGACGCATAAAAAATTCAAAAAAAAAATAGGGGGAAAAGAAAGTTTTGGAAATCCGTAAGGAAATCTCTTCACAAAGGAACCGCGCTTGCTTTCGTTTAATCGACCACTTCTTCTTCTCCTCGCTCTTGCGCGTGCGTATGTGAGAGAGAGAATAATAATAATAATAATAATGTTGAGTACGAACGATGAGCGAAGAGTACCTCGTCTGTTCTTCTCGACATCTGCGCATGCGTCAGAACAACAAAAACAACAACGAACAACTAACGCTGCTAATAGTAATAATAATAATCAGAAGAAGAAGAAGAAGAAGAACGACGACGACGACGACGACGACGATGACGATTTGTTAATCGTAAAAGAGGACGTCGAAAAAGGACGGAAGGAGTGGGAAAAAGTGCCTAAAATCATGCGCGCGGCGATCATAAAACTCGCTTTAATAAACGACCGACGACAGTGCGTTTGGAACGAAATCGTCGAAGGACGCCTAGGAGCGATCGAGCGAGAGAGAATGGGCACTTTAGAGAAGAGGTTTGAGATATTATTATCAGCGGTTGAGAGCGAACGCGAACATTCTGAGCACGTGCAACGAAGATTAACCGAAGTCGAACGCGAACATGAACGGTTCAGAGAAGAGGCAGAGAACGTTATTGGCGGGTTAGAGAGGAAAGTTCTGGAGTTTCACGACGCGTTCGTGAACGCTAGAGCGCAAGGGGAGCAGATGAAGAAGCTCGAACGAATCGTGAGAGCGCAAGAGATCGCGTTAGCAGAGTGCGCGAATTCTGTCGATGATTGTTTAGCATGCGCTGAAGTTGCGAAGGATGAGGCGAGGCAGTGCGTGAAACAGCTCGAGAGAGGGTTTGACGTTGATGATTTGAGGAACGACGTGAACGTTCTATCGGCGCAAATGTCGAGAGTTGAGCAAGAAACGAAAGAGGCGAAACAGGCGGCGCAAATAGCGAAGAAGGCGGCGAAGAATGCGGATACTTCCGCGCAAAACTGTGATATCGAGCGCACGAAAGCGCAAAATTACGCAGAAGTTTGCGCAGAGTTTTCGCAAAACGTAGATAGGAAAATGCAAGCGTTGAAAGCAGGATTACAAGCGTGCGACGACGCTGACGTTTTATTGTGCGAACGCGTTAGACAAGCGAAGGTGGAAGTTGAAAATACAACGAAAACGCTCGATAATTTTGCAAATAATGCTCGAAGTAAGCTCGCGGATTCGTGTCAGCACGTCGAACGCGTTGCACGAACGTGCGCGAACGTCGCCGATGCGTCTACTCGTGAAATATCAGAAACAGTCGAAAATGAAAAAGAGACTTTGAGAATTATTGCTGAAGAGATGGAATTAAGATTTCGAGATGAATGCGAGAGATTAGAAAAAACGGGAAAAGTGGCAAGAGATAACATCACAAACGTGGCTGAAATAACAAAACAACAAGTTGTCGAAGACTGCGGACAAGTCTGCGATGTCGTCATTGCTAAATTCGTACAAGAGCACGCATCAGAACTTTCTGAAACCGTCACGTTTGCGATTAAAGAAAAAGCGAGCGAAGCCGCGGCGGATGCTCGACGTTGTGCAGAAATGGCCGCAGACGTTTCGAAGATTGCTAAAAATGCCGAGATGATGTTCCAGCGAAAAATTGACGACGGTTTCCGTTCCGCCGACGTTGCCATTGCGCGCGCAGAAGCTGCACAAGTTGATATTTCCACACAAAAGGAAACGATATTACGAGCCGTCGATGAAGCGTTGGATGCTTTGCGGCAAAGAGAAGTATCTTGTTCAAAGCGCATGCACGACGAAAACGAAGAGCGCATGCGAGCATTCAGGCGCACGATTGATGAAATGAAGAAATCGATAGGAAACATCGACGCCGCCGATGTCGTCGCGTTTAAGAAGCGCTGCGACGGATTAGAAAATAGAGTCGGCGAATGCGAGAAAAATGGCCGAGTATCGTTTGGGACGATTGAACATTTGAACAGAGAATTGGAAAGATTGGTTTTAGATTTCAACGACGTGAGAGTTGACGTGTCCGAGCGCGTGAGAAGAGACGAAGAAGTATGCAGAGAGCTCGAAAGAATCGAGAAACGTTTGAAAGAAGAGATTCAATCCGCGCTCGATCGAGCGCAAAGTTTTACACAAATGGAAGTCGAACCGTTAAGGTTGGAAAACGTTGAGAAAATCGAAGGTATTTGCGAAGCGTTGTTTGGCTTCGCAAATGGAAAATCAGCTGGAAGGGATGCACAGACGATAAGAGCGATGACAAAGACGATGTTTTTAGAAAATTCTTCAGCAGCGCGGTATAGTAGTGAGTTGGGGTATTTAAGTTCCAGCGTCGATTCTTCCGCAGCGTTGCAGGCGAGTACAGATTATTCTTTTAATACAAACGAAGGCGAAGAAAGCGTCTTTGCAAAACTTCGACGTCTCGAAGCGCTCGCGAAAACATTCGAAAGAAAAAGCGACGTAGAGAGGCTCGCAAACGATATTGCTTCTAGACAAACCGAAAACGCGACGGTTTTGAAATCTTTACACGATGGCGTACAAATTGCCATGCGAGAGCGACCGACGAGAGCCGCGGTGGAACACCTCGTGAAAGATATCAGCGAACGCGTTCTTGAACTCGAAGCGGACAAAGAAGTGAATAAAACTCGATTGAGACAAGTTTCAGAGACGGCTAAAGAAATCATCGATCGAAGATGTGAAGCTTTGGAGACCACGCATCGACAACAATTGCGGAAATTAGCAAATACGAGACTCACACAAAGCGAGGAGGTTTCTTCCTTTTCTACGTTTACAAACACAACCACCAACAACTCCAATGAAACCCGCATCGAGACGATTTTACTCGACCAATATCCTAAACGAATAGAGATTGATGCGGCAATAGCGGCCGTAGAGAACCAAATTCGACGCGTCGAAGCGCGCACGCAATCTAAATTAGATTTGAAAGCCGATAAAAGCGAAATAATCGCCTTGGCAGAAAGGCGTGTTAACTAACAATAATAATAATAATAATTATAATGAATTGTATTTATATGTAAATGTATGTATTCTAGTATTCTAGTGAACCTGTTATGTATGCTCTATAATCTCTTTGCGTATCTTCTCAAAATACGTCAATTCTATTATCTTCCTCTTCGCTTCTGCTACGTCTAAAACTTCCGCATCTAACAATTCGCCAACGGTTTTCACAGCCTTCTCCATCCTCTCATCGTTCTCTTCCTTTAACCGAACCAAAGCTTCCTTACTATTTCCATCCGCCGCATCTTCAACCGCCTCTCTAATTTCCATGACCAAAAACAACAACTCCGAACTCACATCTTCCTTCTCGTCGTTCTCGTCCTCCTTTTCTATCTCCTCCTCATCATCTACTACTGCTACTACTTCATCACTTCCCAACTTTTTCGTTCTCAATCGAAACAAATACTTCGCTCGTAACAAAGGATCTCTCAACCTCGCGTATGCTTCGTTCACTTTCGAACTCAACGCGTCCGAATACTCTCGCTCTCGCTCGCTCTTCTGCGAAAACTTATCTGGATGTAAAGCCTTCTGCAACTTCTTCATGTTCATCTCGAGCTCTTTCAAGCATATATTAAACCTCACTGGACGAACGTCCAAGATCTCGTAATAACTCGCTCTATCGACGATGGCGTTTTTCGGGTCTCTGATCGTTTCACAGCGCGCGCAAAAAAATGTCATCACCTTCATTATCCCCTCCTCTTCCCCTCCTTCGTAATCACAGGACCAACATTTCGATACTTTAATCGAATCCTTCGTCGTAATCATCGCACGTTCACTAAAATTTCTTCCTCCAGGACCATTCCTTGCGATCGTTCTCCTCACGCTCATCACTTCTTCGCTCAATAAACTACCGCTTCTTCTACTGCGACGGTATTGCGAACGATGGTCTACAACGACCACTGGTTCGTTCACTGAACTCCTCGCGCGAACGTCAAAACTAATCGCTCTCTTCGAATTCGCGCTCGAGAGATATCTCCTCACTAAATTCCTGCTGATATGTTCTTCAGCGTTCTTAACGATCATCGTCATTGTATGAGTTCTTCTTCTCATTCCTGCAAAAGTGCGCATATTTTCTTTGCCTGTTTTTAATGCCTCTGCTGTAAATTGTGCATCAAGCTCTCTTCTGTCTAAAAAGTCTAAAAAGTCTAAAAAGTCTAAAAAGTCTAAAAAGTCTAAAAAGTTCGTTACGAGCTCTCCTCTCAATGCAATTTCCAATCATCAAAAAAGGTTTTCTACGTCATAGAAAAGTTTACTTCGTTACATGAAATGAAGAACTACTGCTAGAGATTGAGATCGAGATCGAGAGAGAATGAACGACGAGTTCGAGTGCTTTAAGTATTGCGCCAGTAATCGCTCGCGTGTGCTCGTAGAAGAAGAAGAAGAGGAAGAAGAGGAAACGAAAAATGGACGACTTTTACGGATCGAAAGAGCGGAGTTCGAGTGGCTCAACGAAAGGAAGACCGCGTATTGTGATTACAACGGACATCCACCTCTGTCGAAGAAGTTGTACGACTCGTTTTCTTCTTTTTCTGCTGCGACTTCTGCTAATGTGATGTTAAGAATGCTTGGGAACCCGCACACCGCGAAGGCGGAAACGGCCGCAGTGCGAGAGGCGAGACTGAAAGTGCTGAAACATTTCGGAAGCGAATTCGGGGAATACGAAATAGTCTTCACGAGTGGGGCGACTGGTGCGATTAAAGTCGTGGGTGATTATTTCCCGTTTAACGAGCGAGGGGCGGCGATGAGTTATTTAAGCGATAACCATACGAGCGTTTTGGGATTGAGGAATTTGGCGAGAAGCGAAGGCGCGAGTTGTTTCGTCGTCGATAGCGAACGGTTTGTGTCCGAGATAGTGTTTCAGGGGAAGAAGAATGAAAAGGAGAAATGTTTGGACGATCGAAACGGTGCGTTGATTAAGAAAAAGATAAGTTGGTACGCTCGTCGTAGTAGTAGCGGTAACGATGCGGCGCGAGTAGACGGTGTATCAAGAACAACAACAACAACAACACAAAGAAAAGCGCCTCATTTGTTTGCTTATAACGACGAGTCGAATTTCCATGGTCAAGGCGTTTGTGAACACAAAATGAGAGAAAAAGTTCGAGAGATTAATAAGACTTTCGAGTGTTTTACGCTCTTGGACGCTTCAAAATCTGCCTCGTCTAATCCAGTTTCGCTTAAAGATGTTCCTAAAGAACATAGGCCAGATTTTATCGTCGCTTCGGCGTATAAGATTTTTGGGTATCCCACGGGCGTTGGATTTTTACTCGTTTCAAATCGTGCAATGCGTTTGCTCGAACGTCGTATGAATGAAAAGTATTTCGGAGGAGGAACTGCAAACGCGATTGACGCAGAGACAGATTTCTTTGTCGCAAAGGAAGGCGCTGCGGGTCTAGAATGCGGCACACTTCCGTTTCAACAAATAGCCATGCTTCCAAAGTGTTTTGAATGGTATAACTCAATCGGTGGAGCAGAAGCAATACGAAAAAAGTCGGGATACGTTGGAGAGGTTCTAGCGAGCGGTCTTTGGAATTTGCGGCATGCGAATGGAAAACACATAGTCGAGGTTTATGGATCGCAATGGAGACACCTCGCAGAGCATTTAATGTCTAAAGCTGATTACGATAATCGATATGAAAACTTAACCTATGACGGGAGAAAAATAATTTCATTGTCCACGGTAGCATTTAACGTTCTCAACGATGACGGTTCGCATGTTGGGTACGCCAAAGTTGAACGCGTTCTGGCGTCTGAAAATATAATTGTAAGAACAGGGTGCTGCTGTAATCCCGGAGCCTGCGAAAGCATTCAAAAGAATAAAATAAAAGACAGAGTAAAAAAACTATACGAAACTCAAGGGAAAGTATGTGGAGACGATATGAGTGTAGATGATAGCGACGGTGAACCGTTAGGATGTGTGAGAGCGTCGTTTGGATATGCAAGCGAAGTCGAGCATGCGATGCGCATTATTAGAGCTATTGAACGTGAATTTCTCGTTTCTTCTAAAGAGAATAGTGCACACGCAGAAGACGACAGACGAAATAATCTGAAGTATAATGCGACGACGACGACGAAAAACGTCGTGAAGATTTCTGAAATAAACGTGTTCCCAATCAAATCGTGTGCACCTTTTAGCGTCAAAAAGTGGTACATTTTGCCATCGGGATTACTCTTTGATCGCAAATACGTACTTATTGAGAAACAGACTGGTGCGCCGTTGACGCAGAAGACGTACCCACAGCTCGTTCATATTTGCCCCTCAGTAGAAAAGGTTGATTTGGAGAATGGCGAAGAATTCGCATTCACATATCTTGTGCTCAAAAATAACGCAGACAGAAGGAACAAAAAAAATGGAGAAGCTGATGATATTTTGCGCATAGATTTAAACGATAATAATACCAACGACATGGACGAAGAAGAAACTTCTAATATATTATCTGTTTCAGTGCGCGGTCATAGGAGAGATGCGAGACTTGTTAGAGATGCCAAAGTACACGCTTGGTTTTCGAGGGTTTTAAACACGGACTGTTGTCTCGCTGTTCTAGAGGACAAGACTAAACAAACGTTTTCAAACACTTCACCTGTTTTGGTCGTATCTGAACAATCTGCGCAGAATCTTGGGTGCGATGTTTCTCGCTTCCGCGCGAATATTGTCGTTCGTGAAGATAAATTGCCGACGACAATGTTTGAACTCGAAAAAGATTGGGTCGTTGACGGCAAGGAGGAAAAAAAATCTGCAAAAGAAGGTGGAGAATGCGAAAAAGGGCTCAAGATTCGTGGTGAGATATCGTTAGGGAATGGCAAATTTTGTCATCGTTGCGAATCCATTGCCATAGATCAAACGACTGGTATGCGGGACGAAAAAACGTGGGAGATTGTAATGCGAAAATGTTCGAATAAATTTGGCGTTTCGTTTGATGTTTTGACTGGAGCACTTACTCACATCGAGGTCGGCGACGAGATTTTTACTAATAATAGATAATAATAAAGCTAGCTAGTAGTACTTTGATATAATAATAAACTACAGTATATTTAGAATATTTCTACCAAAATAGCGTTGGAAACGAAAGACATCGTTTAACCTCGTAGCGAGGACCGCCTTCGAGCATCTCTTCCGTTAATCTCGCGCCAACAATTTCGTGAGGTTCCACCGGTGGCAAATGTTTCTTTGCTTTCTCGTAATATTGCCAAAACAAATAGCACTGCGCAACGCCCTTCATACCCGCAAAATGTACAACAAAATCACCATGGACGTACCAGGGCAATAAACTATTAAAAACGCATTGGTTGACAACTTTAGAGCGTTTCCGCACGTCCTCGGCACCATCGTATGGTTTTTTACGCGTACCAATCGTATGCGCCCATATATCGGTTTGGAACAAGTGATGAAACGCACGTTGCTCGTAGTGAAACACGAACGAACCGCGAACTAAATCTTCTTGGGCCCATAACTCAGTCAAAAACCATCGCGTCCATCGCGTATTCTTCACGAACCAGACGCCAGAGTTAATTCCGTTATGATCTGCACCGAGAACTTGATCGTACTGCTCGTCCGCGATGTCTTCTAAACGAATATCTGGATTCATTATTAGTGTATCAATGTCCAAAAATAATAACCATTTATATCGCGGCAGATATCTTTGCACGGCTAAGATTTTACTCCATGCCATCGGTCTCGTAGTATCCAAAGTTTCCGTGACAAAAATTAAATCATATTCATGCTTTTTTGCATACGCGCGCTTGTTTGCTACAGATGCAGCGCATATATCAGCGGTATGTCCGTCACAGATGACTAAGATGCCAAAGCCAGCGCCGCGTCGCTTGTTTTTTTCTTTAACTTCGTTCACTCGCTTTTTCGCTTCGAGGGCAACTTCTTCTAAAAGGCTCGCTTTGCGCTGCGCGGCTTCGAGCTGTGATTGTGGATCGTCATACGAAAATTCATCTTCTTCTTCAGCATCTTGTTGTTTTTTTTCTATCATCATAGATTCATCCTCTTCGTTCTCTTCTGTATTATTCATAGGCTCTTCTTCTACGACTTGAAAATCTCCTTCTTCTCCGAATGCCGGTGGATCCGATTGAGGATCTTTCAAGAGACGCTCCGTGGCACGTTTTGAAGCCGCTTCAATGGTCTCCATGCTGGGGCCTGATGCTTGCCAGGAAGACGGATAAGGTGACGCCGATGATGGATCGACTTCGAGTTCAACGTCCTCTTCTCCTTTCCGTTTATTCAGGCCAAAAAATCGAGCTAAGTTCGACTCATCGAATCTACCCGTTCGACGCGGCGAGTTTCGAGAATAAGACATTTTCGATCTAGAAGAAGAAGAAAAAGAAGATCGTGCTGCTGCATTCGTCTTTTTAGTAGAGCCGCCGAGAACTTCTACTGGATAGTTTTCCGTTCCAAGCTCCAAAAAAGTCGACGTACTCGCGTCATCTTCATCTTCGTTTCTTAAATCATCGCTACTTTTAACTAATCGATTCTGCTGCTGCTGTATAAGCTTTGGTTTCGGCGGTGTCGATAATAATTCGTTATCGTCGACAGTATCATTATCATCATAGGACAATTGATAGGTCATTTGTTCGAATCGATTCATTCCAAAACCTTCCATAAATCTATTCTCATCGTCAACTTCTTCTTCTTCGTAAGGAGAAGAAGAAGAAGAAAGCAAACTTCTCCTCTTCTTCTTCAACATCCCCCTCCCTCCAGTAATCGAATCCGTCTTCTTCACCTTCTGACCATGCTTCTCCCCTCTATTACTACTACTACTACTACTACTACTAATACGATGGCTCCTAATAATCTTACCACTACCTTCCTCGACTTTCTCTTGTATCCTTGCCTTCGTCATCGTAACCGTATCGCCAATAATCTCCCCCAAACTCTTCTGCGCATCCGCCCACTGCTTCCTAATTATATCTAAATTCGCCAACATGACCCTCGGCGGTTTCGTATCCACCCCACACGGTATCGGCCGTTGCTCCCTCAAAGGTAACTTTATGTACCTCAAATACCCCATCTTCGCGAAGAACAAAAAGTGATAACTCGTTCTCCCGAAGAAGTGTAAGAAGACTAACACTACGAACACTCTGGCGAACACGCGCACTCTCGTTTTCCTTCTATGCGCGCGCTTCTGTTGCTCGTTCATGTACTGTCTAGGCGATACTGGTTGTTGTTGTTGTTGTTTACCGTTGTTGTTCTTGTTCATCGCGGTTACTATCGCTGACTGTTGCTCGACTCCTGTGCCACCGATGATACCGTTCCCATCATCCGCAGTCGTTTGATTCCACGTCTGACGTTTGTTATGCCTCGGTGATAACGAAGTTCTGCATAAAATGTTGTCCGGTGAGTAACGGGCCATTTATTGCGTGCGTACTCGCGAAGACGGAGAGTAAGAGAGAGAACGGTTTCCAACGCAATCAGTTCCAATAAACGCAAAGAGATGAAGATGAATAATGAATGAATGCGGGAGCGAATAAAAAAAAAGAAATAAAAAATTCTGTTTTTTTTTTTTCGTTTTTTTATTCCTTCCGCCGTCCGCTCAAAATATTCCTCTCTTTTCGACTTTGCGCGCGGATCAACCTTAACGCGTGCTACGCATAAACACTCGATCGAATGATGACGACGCGCGCGTTCTTTTCCGGTGGTCTTTTTGGTTTTTGCTTTTACGCTCTCTCTCGAGTAATTAATTAGTGTGTGGTGTTTTAGTATAGGGCGAGTTTCTGGAAAAAAGTGGAGTTTTTTTTTTTTTTTTG
>Ga0209830_10001582_pt1 | contig 19828 bp, 28 predicted proteins | sample ArcticOcean_MG_C_12_FD_187439 | JGI IMG/M metagenome (GOLD analysis project Ga0209830, IMG submission 187439) | Marine microbial communities from western Arctic Ocean - ArcticOcean_MG_CB8_130 (SPAdes) (version 2) | ecosystem: Environmental > Aquatic > Marine > Oceanic | place: Arctic Ocean...
ACCATTCAAAACAAGGAGATTATATTGGAAGCAATTCGTACAGATTTAGTGACTGTAATTAAATGAAAAAACTACTCCTACTCTTATTGTTAATACCTAATCTAGTGATGGGAGAATATCTTTATGACTATAAAGTACTGAGAATTATTGATGGGGATACCATTGAGATTGAAGCAAATTTTTTACCAAAGCCTTTAAGACAAAAGATGTCATTAAGAATAAAAGATATCCAAGCGCCAGAGAAAAGATTAGGGAAAAAGGTCAAAGAATGTGAAAAAAAACTAGGCTTAAAGGCAGCATTATTCACAGAAAAAAAAATTAACGAGGGACAAAAGAAGCTTATAAAAATAGAAGAAGCAAGACTTGATAGTTTTGGCCGTCTCCTGGGCGACGTAATTATTGATGGGGTAAGCTTGAGAGATATACTGATCGAGAATAAAATAGTCAGATATTGGAAGCCAGGAGATGAGAAAATTGAATGGTGCAACTAGAGTTAGAAAATGACTCTCTTATCACAATTTCTGAGCAATCACTTAGTAATTGCTTTAGCTATTGTGGGAACATATTTTTTATCATTAGGATTTTTTGTATATTTTTTACCAAAATGGTCTGAGAATCATGAAAATTTTGCTGCTTTTATCCCTTTCTTTTTAGCGGCAATAGTTTCAATGTGCTCTCCACTTGGTAATAAGTTTTTTCACACCAAAGAAGCGGCTGCTGAATATCTTATTGAAATAGGATGTGATGATTATGAAGGGTTAAAAAAAGCTCCTAGTCGCCAAGGTCTATTCGACACTTATTATTGCCAGGACGCCAATTCATCAGCAAGATTTTTTATATTCTTTAAAGAAAAAGAAGGAGTGTACGGCATCAAGAAATATGATGAATTTTACTATGGTGATTAATCAAATTACTTGAAAGAAGATTTTATCCAGCCATCGACAGGATCGTTATTAATTATTATTCCCCCTCTATCACTTCTTCCAGAGGCACATGGTTTTTCACTAACACCATTTTCTGCTTTAAAAAAGAAACGTTTACTATTTACACCTTCATTTATAAAGTAATTTTGCCACCATCTAAGCGTATTCAAATTAACCTTACATTTAGTTTGAAAGTAATACAGTTCAACTACATCGCTTTTTTTGAGTCTTAATTTAGAAATTTGAAACCATGATGAATTTTTTTTCAATGTTTCTTTGAAGGTGGGCTGAGCCATTAATTTAACCTGTGGTGAATTTTGCATTAGATCTGAAGTAATTAGCAGCCTTCTTTCGCCATCAAGAAATTTAAATCGTTTGTTTGTGTATAAAGCATATAGAGTCTCTATTAACCTTGTTTCTTTTGCTTCTTTAGCTGTACGAACCATTTCTTCAAACTTAACCCCTAGTGTTGCTTTATATAGGGCTATTTTTGTTTTCACTGCCTTTTTTGCATCAAAGATACCTGCTTGCTCTAAAAGCTTTGGAGTACACATGGTAATGCGATCAAGTTTTGAGATTGGCTTATTATCTAAGACAACGATAGACATAATCTCTCCAGCATTTTCCCAATTTACACCACGTATATAATTATCTCTAAGATACTCAATTTGAGCCTCGTTTAATGGATCTGTTGAGTCAATTAAGAGAAGGCGATTCGGTCTTCTTTTGCCATCTGTATATATTTTTTTAACCTCGGGTGAATCACATAAGTCCTCAAAAAGAGTTAAACTTTTTTTTAATAAAGCTGGGTCTTCTGAAAGTTTACTAATCAACTTCGGATTGGCGTGCACAAAAGAGAAAGAGAAAAAAAGTAAGAGTGATAAAATTATTTTGAAAATTTTTATTTCTTTTATCATTAGCCTTCCATTTCACAAGGAAAAAGTTTGGCGATATCCTTTATTCTATTTGTAAGCTTAGCACTTTCGTCAGCTATCTCTTCTTTAAGGGCTTTATAGTCATTTGAGAATTTTGTATGCATTTCTTCTGTTTTTTTAAGTCTTACCGTGTCTGAAAATTTGTAGTCACGAACGTCACTAAAAAGTTTATCAAGGTTTTTCTCTTGCTCGGATAATAAAGCAGGATAATCGATAGTGATGTTGTCGCCAACATTATTTCTATTGTATTCGCTTAAGTAAAATTTATGGATAAGCCTGTATTGCCCCTCAATATCTTCTAATTTTCGGCCATAATCATCCCAAACCTGTTCTACCCTATTACATGCCTTACTCCAATTATTAATAGAAATTTTTGCTTTAGAGTGCGTCTTTGTTATATCTTTGTTTAGGTTCTCTTCAATCTCTGACCATAAATTAAGCAATTCAGTAATTTTATCATCCACTATTTTTTTTAAAGCTAATGGTTTACGATAAACTGCGCCGTAGTTGGGGAATAAGTCATCAGACTTTGTTCCATCAATGTAGGCAATTACTGCGAATAACATTCCAACACCAACTACAAAGACTGATTGAACCTCAAGCCCTCCTAAAGCAGGCCAAGGATTGTAATGCCATGCGGAAGCAATTTCATCACCGCTCAAAAGCCCACTAACACCTGCTTTTTGTTGAACAACATCTCTTAGAAGACCCATATTTGCATTTAAAACTAGAATCAAATAACCGTGCAGTAGAGCTAATGACCCAAGAATAATCCGAGACATTCCTTTCGCGAATTTAACACGCCCAAACAAATACATACCTGCTAAAAAACAAGAGCCAATATTAACTGCAACTTGCGTAACAGATAAGGCAATCGCTTTTGGTATTGAAAGCGCTTCACCTTGATATAAAACAAAAATATTTATTATTAATTCAAGAATGACTATTCCAATAAAAACTCTCATTTGTGTTTTTCTATCTTGCGGATCTGCATTTTGGGGCAAAAGCGATAAAGAATGTTCATTTTTAAATTGGTGGTAATTATTTTTAGCTTCTAGAAAAGACAAATGAAGGCTTTTAATTGAATTCTCACTGGAATGCAATATACGAGTGGCAAACTCAGAAGAGATAGATTCATTTTTTAACTGTACCGAAATTGCAGGAATATTTGTAGCAGGAATCACCAGGTCTGCTTTATTTTGAAACTGGGTAAACCATTCTTGAGCTTTGTTATATTGAGTCACATGAAATTTTTCAAGGCTTTCAATCTCTTTGTTGATAACAGAAGGCAAGGAGCCTTCAGACACCTCTCTTTGCATTTTACCGTCTGAATTACCAGCAGCAATTAAATGATCGCTATTAATATCAGGAAGGGTATCAAATTTGTAAAAGCTTCTGTCTTCTTCTTCTTCTTTTGAGCTAAACCAACTCAAAATTTTAGCAAAAAATCCCATAAGGTATTTCTCAAAAAAAGTTAATAATTAAATATAACATATTAAATTTAATTATTATTTCTAATATTGTTTCTCAATTTATCAGGGCGTACACTAGATTAATGAAAATACTAAAAAATAGTTTGATAGATGTACTTTGGAGTATTGATTCTAATGCCAGAAGTTATAGAGATTATGCAATGAATTATGCAATATTACTTTATGAAAAGGATATCCATAAGAATAAAATGAAAGCAATCAATGAAAGATATCTGTCTGAATGAAAAAACTAATTAAATGGTTTATTGTGATTGTTGCTTTATTGGTGGTTTTTTTATTGTGGGGACTGCTTGAATCTCCTTATAGGTGCGTAAGAATTGCTGAGCACTATCCAATACTTCAGGCTTGGTGTGGCTTATGAAAAAACTACTCCTACTCTTATTGTTAATACCTAGTCTGGTAATGGGAGAGGAAAGTTACTATCCTAAATCATGTAAACCTCTTCCTGTTGGAACTGAAATTGTATTAAAAAAAGGGTTTACCAATTATGAAGCGGATGCAATCAAAAAAGGGTTAAAGGATGAGTTAAAGTACCTTTTTGAAAGCTATCTAGATACTCATTTTGGATGTTATGGTGATAATTGCATAGGTAATTTGAATTTTAAAGGTAAGTTTAGAAGTTTTTCTTATGATTTAAATGACGATGGTGTTGACGAAGTTTTTACAGAGTTTGATACCCCAGGAAACTGCGGAAGTGCTGGGTGTCCTTTATACCTTATACAAAAAATAAATGATAAATGGACTATTGGACTAGAAGATAAAATAATGAATATGTTTGCCTATAGCAGTACTAGGATTGTTATTACTGACGAGAAAATTAATGACTATAAGGTGATTTACTTAAGACATAGGGATTATGGAGTGAATGAGCCGGGGGAGTGTCCTTATTCTAGTGGAAAATGCACATACGATAAAAAAATTCAAACATATAAATGTTCGGGATACTAATGAAAAAACTACTCCTACTCTTATTGTTAATACCTAATCTGGTGATGGCGGCCTTAAAAAAAACTACCCGAAGGTGGCTTTTTGTTAACGTTAACCTAATTAACTACACTGATAAACCACAAATGTAGCAGATTGCGTGCCACGACCTTTTTCTGGATTGTCTATCATCACGATAGTATTTCCACCTTGTTCAACGGCTGCATTTTTAGAAAGCTGTAGCAAATCCTTTTCAATGTACGCATAAATTCTTTCTGCATAACCAGTAATTCTTACGGTATTTTTCCCTTTGATAGTGCATGTTGATATATCGCTTTCATTTACCACCCTGACATTTTGAGAATTTTCCTTAACGTCTACAAATAGTGGCCCACAACCGTTCATTAAGCCTAATAAAGTAATTGCGAAGAAAGCTAAAAGTATTTTTTTTAAAGTCTTCATTGTCATAATCTCCTTATTATTTGATTGTCTTAAATAAAATATTAAAATTTTAAAAAGCCTATAAAATCTCTAATTACCTTTATTTCTACTTTGAACCCCTCCCCAAACTTGTACTCTCATTTTCTTATGATCTTCTCGACTACCCGGAAGTCCTTCATCTATTTTAGGAGAAGATTTCAAAGCTGCCTTTTCTCCACAGTCAAGACAAGTGTGATAACCAGCTTGTTTTCTTTTAATATTAAAGTGTTTTCCGCACGAACATATTGCATCATTTTTATTTTTTTCTTCCCTTGCTTCACTTACGTATTCCTTTAAGTAATTAAAGGTAGTGAGTATATTGTTTAAAGTTTTCTTGTCGGGCCGCCAATTATCTTTAACATAATAATCTCGGAATAATATTTTAATACTCCGTTGCCTTTGATTAACAAAATCCATATTCGTAGATATCTTAAGAGAATAAAGTTCTTCTATTAAGGAATTTATTGTAGCTAATTTTTCAGAATCTATAGTCATAATATCTAAAAACCCTAATTACCACTTTTTTATAATATATTAAATAGACGCAAATTAATATTAAAGGTCATGCTACGTCCAAACCTCTTCCGCCAAATTTTAAACTCCCCCTCAACAACTCATTTGCCCACTTAATTGTCGGGGGGTAAACTGGTCTTATGAAAAAACTACTCATCCTACTATTTCCAATATCTAAATATAAATTCTATGGATAAAAATAATTTAGACACAAAGGTTAACTCTGAACTGTTAAATTACATCCACGCAGAGGAGAGAGAGGAAAGAGATAAGCACTTTAGTAATTACAAAGAGCTAATTGCAAAAAGAATATGCCTTGCTAATAAGGAGGAAGAAAGCATAAATCATCCTGTGCTTCATTTTTTAAAAAAGATACGGTCTATTTTGCTATTTCCATTGTTATATCCAATAATAATCCTAGACAATTTGTTGAGGTTTTTAAAAATCATTAAATGAAAAAACTCCGAAAGTATTGCAATGGAACTACTTGATTTTTCTAGGAAGATTGGACTGCCTAGAACAGTATAAAACAGTAAATTGGTGGAGGTAAGCTCCACTGTACTAATTGTTATAAGCCTTTATTTATTTGATAGTTAGGGTAGTTCTTTCATAATTACCCCCTAAATTACCCCCTAAAGCTCTAGAAAAATACACTTTTTAGTAACTTTTTAATTGTATATCCAATTCAATTCCAATAGTAAATTACCCCCTAATATTCATTTGCCGACTTAATTGTCTGGGGGTAAACTGGTCTTATACAAATTGGAGATTAAGATGACAACCACTACAGCCCTTAATGACCGCGAAGCAATAACTAATTTACTAACATCGCATTATCTAAAAGGTGCAGTTTCAGGAAAAGGTTCTGAAATGAAGCCTACATTCCATAATGACGCTACATGGTATGGCTACGTAGGACAAGATTTGATTGCAGGGCCAATCCAAACTTTATATGATTGGCATGATGGCAATGGTGCAGCTACAGATTTAGTTTATAACATTTCAAAAATTGACATTGTAGGCTCTGTAGCAAGTGTGAGAATTGAGCTTGATAATTGGAAGGGCTCTCGTTTTACTGATTTCCTTAATATGCTTAAACTTGATGGTAAGTGGCAGGTGATGAATAAGGTTTTTTACTTACATCCATAAAAGGGTTCTTATGAAAAAATTACTCCTACTTTTAATATGAATTCAGGTTTTCAGATAATAGGATTATTTTTAGCTTTTGCAATGATAGTTTTTTTCTATCGTCATTCCATTCAAAATATCTTTGAAACACCAAAAGAATCGTTTTGGTTGTCTATCCCAATTATTTTTATGGGTATCTTGTTCTATATTTTTTTTAAATCAAAAGGATTTTAAAGATGATATGTCACTTGTGCAGAATTGTTCGAGCACCCATTTGCCCACTTCATTATCTGGGGGTAAACTAATCTTATGAAAAAACTACTCCTACTCTTACTCTTATTTTTAATACCTAATTTAGTGATGGGAGGAGAAACTTTTATTAATGACCAAGGCTTAAGGATAGAATACTCCAAGCCATCCCTTTCATGTTTCTATGATAAAGAAGCTTATGAAGGTTATCTAAATACTTGCTTAATGTTGCCTAATTATGAAGCATGTGGACAAGCAAAATATGAAATGCATATTTGTGGTAACAAGAAAAAGGTCAAGCAATTAAAAGAAAAATTAAAATAATCTACTTTATTTGCCCACATAATTGTCTAAGGGTAAACTAGTTTTATGAAAAAACTACTTTTACTCCTATTCTTAACACCATGTATTACATTTGCATCACCAGCCACTCTTAATGAATATATATCTAAACATTCATCCTGGAGCTCATCTGATAAGGCATCACTTTCATATATAGCATCCAGGTGCGGGATATTGTTTGAAGTAATTTCAGTGCGCTATAAAAATATAGACGATGCCCAAGAAATTTATAATACGTCATTAATAAATGCTGTAACTTTTTCAAGGGCCTCGTCAGATATTTATAAAACAAGATGTATCAATTTTGACTGTATTAAAGTAGAAAAAATAGCTTCTCAAGAAAGAGAAAAAAAATGGGCATCAATATATGAAGAAGAGGCAGAGAAAAATATTGATGTTTATGGCGAGATTATTCATGGAGTTATAAAGAGTGATTTCTCAACCTGTATAAGTGCAGTAAAGCCTATTTTAAAATGAAAAAAACTAAAATATACGGTAACTATGTATATTAAAATTTAACACTAGGAAAATGATTATGGAATTGGTTTTGTGGTTAATACTTATTGCGATCGGTATTGTATTTATGTTTTCAATTGTAATAAAAGCAGTTAAATTTATTAAGACAGATGAAATTCATGACACCTCAAGAGAAAAAAAATTAAGAGAAAGGCAGTTGAAAGAAGAACTAGATCAAAAATAGTAAGGAGAAATGATGTAAATATTGAAATACTGAATGGTTGTTATTTTTTCTTAAACCGCCTCAACATTTTCTTTTCAAATTCTAAGAAATATCTGTACTGCCCAAAAAGAGTACCAATAAATAGAAGAACTATTTGGTAAACAGGAAATATTATTAGTATTCTGATTGTTAGATATAAAATGTAGTTATCAATAAGTTCGTTAATTTTAAATAACTTAATAATCGGCTCTGAAACAATCACCGATAAACTTCCGCTGATACCAAATACTAAAAAAATAATGAATAAATGCCAATTACTCGTTACTTTAAAAATTTTTTTTAACTTATTAATCATATTTTTTTTATTTTATTTTTAAATACTTTATACCAGAATTCTTACGTTAGTTTTATTTTAGTTGTAGTTTTTTTATTACAACAAATTTTTTATATCAAAAATATATTCATGAATTACAACTATTTGCCAACTCAATTACAACTGGGGAAAAATATCATGTTTGGGTTTTAGGGCAAACATAAACTAAAAAAATCTAAAATTTTTTCATTAAATAAATATGTATAATACGGAATCTATATAAATAGTTCGCACTTAGCGACTTTTTAGTTGTCATGAATATTTACAAAGTTTGACTCTGAAAGTCACTTATTTGAATAAGATTTTTAACCTAAGGAAGTTTATGAATAAAATTAAATTGCTACCCATATTATTTTTAATATTTTTATTTGGAAATGCTTATTCCGCCGATCATGTAGTTAAAATGTTAAACAATGGTGATGACGGTATGTTTGTATTTGATCCACCTGCATTAAAAATTAAGGTTGGAGATTCAGTGACCTGGGATGGCGATCCTTTTCATAATTCAGCATCGATTAAAAGAATGATGCCCGATGGAGCAAAGCCTTGGAATGGAAAACTTACAAAGAAAAAAGGTGAAAAGTCTATTACTGTTAAATTTGATGTAGAGGGTGTTTATGGTTACAAATGTACCCCTCATGCTATGTTAGGAATGGTTGGCTTAATAGCAGTAGGGGATTCCTTAACTAATCTTAAAGCGGCAAAAGAAGCAACGCAAACTATTGCCGGAGGTAAGGCTAGGTTTAAGAAATATTTTTCAATTATAGAATAAATAAATATTTATATTAGTTCATCTTAAATGAAAAAAATTCTTTTTCTCTTATTTTTTAACTTCACTCCAATTCATGCGGATGAATTTAGGCTAGATTTTTATGAGCCAAATATTTCAAATGCTTATCAAGGGAGATTATCTTATGACCCTCTTATTCAAGATTATCCAATAGACGAAATGAGAAGGCTCTGTGAGCCATATACTGGTGTAGATACAGCTCAAATAAAATGTGGAAAACAAAGAGACAAGCTGAAGATGGTGGTATGTAAATTTAAATGTAGTATGCATTGGTCAATAACAGACTGATATAGCATCATCAGTTTTACTTAGCACAACATCAGAATTACTTAGCACACTATGTTTAACTAGGTTTATTAAAATTTAGTTGTTATACTTAATTGTAAGTAAATTGTAAGTATATTGTAAGCATATATATTTTTTTAGTTTTAAGTTTTAAGTAATTGTTCTATAAACTTTATTTGATGAAAAAATTCTATTCATCAACGATTTAAAAAAATACAAATATGATGTTAATAATAATTAGGAGAGTTTTTATGAAGATATTAAGTAGATTTAACTTGTCTTTTGTTGTCATAGTTTCTGCTATGTTAATGATAACAACTTCAAGCTTTGCGAAACATCATGGCGAAAAAGGAATGAATGTTCCTAAAATTGGTTCAATGGTTGTTATGTCTGGTTTGGAAAATCCGTGGGACATGGCATTCACCAATGATGGCTCTATGTTTTACACTGAAAAATGTAAAGGTCTTTCAGTAAAAACATCAGCTGGAGCAGTAAATGCTTTATACGGCATGAAGGGTTCAAAAGGCTATAAAAATGCTGGTAATGATCTATTTTGTGAAGGTCAAGCTGGGATGTTGGGTGTAGTTTTAGATCCTAACTTCAAGAAGAATCGAGTGCTTTATCTCTATTCTACTTCAACAAAATATCATGGTGATGGTTGTAAAACTAACTTTGAAAGATGTGACGGTAATATTGTTATGAAATTCAAGGTCGCTAAGGATATGAAAAGTATTACTGGCCGTACTGATATCGTTAAAGATATTCAATACAAACCATTCAAATCTAACCAACCGTTTGGGGGCCCAGGCGCTCATAATGGTGGAAGAATGGGCTTTGGACCAGAGGGATACCTTTGGGTAGGTACTGGAGATCGTCATAGAGGAGTGTGCCCTCAAGATAATTCATTAGCTTGTGGTGTGGTTCTTAGAATGGACGGTAATGGTAAGGGACATCCAAAAAATAAGATAAAAGCTGATAAGCGTTTTTATACTTATGGTCATAGAAATGTTCAAGGTATCGATTTCCGTCCAAGTGATGGAAGAGCTTTTACTGCTGAACATGGACCTTGGCATAATGATGAAATTACTGCATTAGTTAATGGTGGTAATGGTGGTTGGGATCCTCAAGAAAAAACTGCTGGAAGAGTTGCTTGTCCAGATCAGTATTGTGGTTATGAGCCGAATCAAATGGAAGGTATGACTCCTGCTGTTCGTGCTGCATATACTCCAATGAGTGATACTCGCTTTAATGATCTAATGACTCCTGCATGGAACAACAATGGTTACTCTCAAGGAACTGGCTCTGCTGCTTTCCTTAAAGGTAAAAATTGGGGTATCTATGAAGGACGTTTAGCTACTGGAATTATGGGTATTGCTTTTGGTGGAACACCAGGTGGAATGCGTATTGATATAACAGACATTGCTGAAGACGGTTTATCAGTTAAAAGTGTTATTCATATGCCTGTTGGAACATCAAAGAGATTTCGTGGCCTAGAAATGGGACCAGATAATGCTCTTTATGCAACTACTGATGAAGGTGATATTTTCAAAATTTCAGCACAATAGTAGGAATATTTGCTTAGTGTAATTGCTTTGCATATAAAAATATCTAAAACCCTCATCAGGAAACTGGTGGGGGTTTTTTAAATCTCGAACCCGAAACTAAAAATAGCATACTCATTTGCTCCGCTAACCATCTGCCGTTAAACTAAATCATGAATACTAAAAAACAATTCCTACTTTTATTTTTGGTACCTTATTTAGTAATTGCTAATGAATCTAATAGTTTGGAAGTAAGCTTATTACCCTTAGATTCAAATCGATACAATATACAAATAAAGGGGAATGCTTCATCAGTCCAATTAGACTTAAAGGAAGAACTCAGAAGAAGAATCCATGAGGTCTGTGGAACTCGCTTCGAAATAGAAAATATTCAATTGGGTAATATAGATCAGGATGGGTATAAGAAACTAACAATGCAGGGGAGTTTTAAGTGTTATGTAAATAGTCAAATGTAATTAAAAATCATAATTTATTCATTTGCCCACTCAATTATCTGAGGGTAAAATACCTTCATGAAAAAACTACTCCTATATTTCCTAACTTTACAAATATTACTATTTGGATGTAGACACGGTGAAAAAACTGTTGAATCTGGATACGATGATGGCTATGCTGAGGGATATAGCTCTGAATGCAGAGTAAAGGTAACAATTGTCTCTGAGAATTATTGGAAATCAGCTGAATATAGCAAGGGATATAATTTAGGAAGAAATGATGGTATTCAGGCCTGTGCAAATGATAAGAAAAATAAGAATATAAATTAGTTTAATGAAAAAACTACTACTATTAATGATACTGTTTTCTCCTTTTATTCATGCTGAAGAGTTTACTTTAGTTTGTGAGGGTAAAAGAGAATTCCGAAGCTATATAGATCAAGGAATGAGTATTGATAATGAAGAGGTAGCTCTATTAAAGATACAAAAAAACTCAATGGAGTATATCGGGGTGAATTCAGGAAGAAAGTATACATTTCAAAACAAAGAATATACTGCTCCAAAGCGACCGCCTCATGAAGATATTAAAATTAAAGAGCGTTACGAGATAGCTTCAGAATCAATTACTGCCTTACAAACTATAACTGATATGGGTAATAGCGATGATTCATCTGTCAGTACTATTAGAATTATAGTTGACCGCTTAACTGGCATCTTGACGGAAGTTGATAATATAAGAAATAAAAAAACCCTTAAAATAAGTAAGAGTAATAATTTTAAGGCTCTATGTAAAAAAGAAGATAGAGATTTTTAATTCAAACATAAAAAAAATGAATGATAAAACTTTAATAGAAAACCCAAATTTAGATAGATGGTTGTGGTTACTAAAAAGAACAGTAATGGAAAATAACTGGAGTAATTTGCAAGAGGGGTTTAAAACGGATAACTCATACTTCAGAGAGTTAGCAGATACTTTAGATTACGTGAACGATGAAATTAATAATGTTAATCCATCGCATTCAGTAAGACAATCTATTAATGGCGCCATAGGCGTATTCAAAGTTTTTAGAGAGCGGTTTGCGCTTGATATGTTTAAAAAACATACTGCTACTGTTTATGATTCTAACCTTGTGATCTCTATGTTCAATAGAGCAGTTACTTTTGATGAAAATACTAAAGAGTTACTTCATGCTATTAGAGATTCATTTAATAAAAGAAAGTCAGGTGAGTATTCTTTAGTTAACACTTTAGACCAAGCCTTCCAATTAATCAGGGTTGAAGGTAGGCCACCTAACCCCTATGAAGTTCCTAACAACATTATAATACTAGTGGGCATGATAATTAATAAGGATATATCTAGATCAAAGGCCATAATTGAAATTGACGACATGGCTCGCAATCACTCACTTAAGACTAAAGACAATAAAGGGTTATGGCGAACCGCTAATGATAAGCCAAGGCCTAATATATGGACTGATGAAAGATGGCAAAACGAGATAGATAAATATAAGTGGACCGCTCTTAATGATTACCTATTTGACAGAGTGGAGGAGGGTAGAACAATTCTAGATGATAGTGAGGTTAAGCGAATCAAAAGTAATTGGAATAATATTGATATACCTAATTCACTTATGGTCTATCCAACCTATATAAAATTAGGATTAGGGAAGCTTAAAGTAAGTAAGACTGAAATAATTAAAGCTAATAGAGACTTACATTAAATATTTATAAGTGCTCTTGTCTTTTAAAAAAAACTACCTATTTTTATACTCTTTATCATTGCATGAAAATTTCTGAAATGTATCCAATATTTTAATCATGGTGTGAGAAATGAAACAATACATATTAATTGCAGGATTATTACTACTGAAGGTTGTATTATTAACTGGATTGTTTTTTTGGTTGGTTGATTAATTACTTGCAAGAAAACTCAATTTGCCCACTTAATTGTCTGGGAGTAAACTAATCTTTTAAAAAAGGTAAGAAAAAGTAATTATGAGTATAAAAAAAATTTTAGCAGTGGCTCTTTGGGCTGTAATTGGTCTTGCAATTAATACACAATTTGACCCAATTACAGTAATTGGTAGTGTAATGGGTATTGCTTTTATTTTTATATGGATTGGTGTACTAGTTATCGGAACTTTTGTTTGGATTAAGTTAAATAAAAAATAAATATATGAAAAAAATACTCCTATTCAATTTTATAAATCGAGCTCATCAATTATGAATCATCCGCATGGTTTGCGATTAGAAAATAGCTATACCGACTTACCGGAACAATTTTTTACTCGCATTAACCCTACACCAGTAAGTGAGCCAAAACTTTTGCTGTTCAATACTAATCTGGCAAAATCACTCGGTATTGATTTACCTACTAATGATAAGGAAATGCTTGCTCAACTTTTTTCTGGTAACACACTACCTGAAGATGTAAGTCCTATTGCACAAGCCTATGCGGGCCATCAGTTCGGTCATTTTTCGATTTTAGGAGATGGTCGTGCGCACTTAATTGGAGAGCAAATTACACCCGATGACAAACGCTTCGATATTCAGCTTAAAGGTTCTGGCCCAACACCTTATTCAAGAAATGGTGATGGGCGTGCTGCACTTGCTCCAATGTTACGAGAATACCTTATCAGTGAAGCGATGCATGCTCTAAAAATTCCCACAACCCGAAGCCTTGCCCTGGTATCAACTGGCGAACCAGTCATTCGTTCATCGTTATTGGACGGTGCAATTCTGACGCGTGTAGCCTCTAGTCATTTGCGCGTAGGCACTTTTGAATATGCTAACGCTACCCAAGGTCTTGAGGGACTCAAGCAATTAGCTGATTATGCAATATCTCGGCATTACCCTGAATTTATTCACCAGGAAAACCCTTATCTCGGCTTCCTTAAGGGCGTGATCGAGCGCCAAGCTAAACTCGTCGCTGCATGGATGCATGTTGGGTTCATCCATGGTGTAATGAATACCGATAATATGACTATTAGTGGTGAAACAATTGATTATGGTCCCTGCGCTTTCATGGATATATTTTCCATGGGGGCAGTATTTAGCTCAATTGACTCTCATGGACGCTATAAGTACGGAAGTCAGGTGCCTGCCGCTCAATGGAATTTGGCGCGACTGGCCGACAGTCTCATCCCGCTTTTACACAAGGAAACGGCGAAAGCAGTAAAACTAGCAGAGGTGGCTATTGAGGGTTACAGTAAAGAATTTAATCACGCATGGATAAGTGGTATGCGGAGTAAGCTCGGACTATTTGGCGAGGAAGCAGAGGATTTTTCTCTCGCTCAAGGCCTTTTAGATTGGATGCAAAACTCAAAAGTCGACTACACAAGGACTTTTCGTGACCTGATTCAAGAAAATGTACCAGAAAACGAAGCCTATAATTCACCAGAGTTTCAAAATTGGCACATACTCTGGAAATCAAGGCTTACGAGGAACTCAAGGCCGCTAAAAGACTCTTTCTGTCTTATGCGTGATAGTAATCCCGTAATTATTCCGAACAATAATTATGTGGAAGAAGCTTTAGCAGCCGGAGAAGGGGGTGATTTGAAACCTTTCTTAGCTTTACTTGAAGCCTTGAAGAATCCATTTGAGGAAACAGTGTCCAATGAAGTTTATCGTAACCAAACCACTCTTCCGAACCCTAACTACCAGACTTTTTGTGGGACATAAGGGCGCTTAATTTGCCTGCTTAATTATCTGGGAGTAAACTAATCTTATGAAAAAACTATCCTTTATTCTTAATTCCTAAAGTTTAAATTTATATGGATTCACTTATTTTAACAAATATACTTCTTATCATAATCATCGTATTTCTATTTGCTATATATAAAGATCTTAATAATAGGGTGTGTAATTTAATCGAACAGTTAGGCAGGAACCTTAATAAATTGAATTTTACTGCAAATCATATAAAACATTTTATTTTAATGAACGATAAAGAAAAAGCAGAGGCGGCAAAAATTATTGAAAAAGAGGTTATGCTCAGTAAATCTCGTATTAAAGAAAAAGAAGCCCATAAAAAAAAGTAACAGATTTTTCTGATTATTTGCCCGCTTAATTGACTGGGCGTAAAATAATGGTAAAAAAAATATTATATCTAAGTCAAGTTACGAACTCATAAAATCTAAATGAAAATACTCTATCTACCAGCCGCATTACTTTTTATAGCAATTTTTGGCCTTCCATATGGTTATTACATATTGTTAAGGTTAGTCGTTACCGGAACCTCACTTTATGTTGCTTTAGGTCTTTGTAAAAAAGACAGTGTTAATTTTTGGGTAATGTTATTTATAGCTCTTTTATTTAATCCATTAATCCCGATTTATTTACCAAAAGATATGTGGGTGCTAACTAATATAATTATTGGAAGTTATTTTATAGCTACTGCATACAGGTTCGGAAAATGAAAAAAATTATTATATTCTTACTCTTATTCATAATCCCTTCTGTGGTTACAGGGTAATGGAGTAAAAGAAGTGACAGTGGAAACCATAAATATTACATAGAATTAAATAGTGTTTCTAGGATAGATGCAAACTCGGTAGGGTATAGTATGAAAAAAAATTATTTTAAGTCATAAAAAGGGGCCTTATCTTCTCTGGGTCTTATAGAGATGAATTATTTTAGGCGGGAATGGAAGCTGGTTCATTATCAAGCCTATAGTAATGCTGACTTAAATGGTGAGCTCATATCATATATAACAAAAAGTTAAATCTCGTATCGCCAATATTGGATTTGTCTAGAGAAGATGAAGTAGCTAGCTCTTTGTGTGATGGTTAGGTTAAAAATAATAAAAAAACTTTATAATTTAAGGGGCAACTTTTGCTTGATATAATAGAATCTACTGTTAGTTATATGTCTAGTTTGTTGTGGGGACCTCCACTTTTAATCTTGCTTTTTGGAACTCATATTTTTCTAACAATTCAGCTTCGAGGAATTCAATTCCGAACACTTCCTTTAGCCTTTAAAATTGTTTTTAGTAAGTCTGAGCAGAAAGGTGATCTCTCGCATTTCGCAACCTTAATGACTAGCCTTGCAGCTACTGTTGGCATTGGTAATATTGTGGGTGTAGCAACAGCCATAACATTGGGTGGACCCGGCGCAGTTTTTTGGATGTGGTTAACCGCTATTTTTGGGATGGCAACAAAGTATTCTGAAGCACTCCTAGCAGTTAAATATAGGGAGAGCGGGCCTAATGGTATGCGAGGTGGCCCTATGTACTATATCTCTAAAGGAGCAGGTATCCCTTGGCTAGGAAAAGTTTTTGCTGTTTGTACTTTTTTTGCAGCTTTTGGGATTGGTAATATGGTCCAAGCAAATTCAACCTCATCAATATTCTTAAATGTATTTAATATTCCAACCGTATGGACTGGAGGAATTTTAGCTGTTCTTGCAGGCTTAGTTATTGTGGGCGGTATAAAATCTATAGGTAGGTTTGCATCTTTTTTTGTTCCATCTATGATTTTACTTTATTTAAGTACAGTAATCTTAATTCTTATTTTTAGGATAGAAGAGGTACCAAGTGCTTTTGCTCTAATATTTAATCATGCCTTTTCAGGACATGCAGCAAGTGGAGGCTTTATAGGAGCAACTATGGCCGCAGCTATTAGGTTTGGTGTTGCAAGAGGTTTATTTTCAAATGAAGCAGGTCTAGGCTCAGCACCTATTGTTGCAGCAGCAGCTAAGACCAATGATCCGGTTAGACAGGCACTGGTAAGTATGACGGGAACATTTATAGATACAATTATTATCTGTACCTTGACTGCGCTGGTAATACTTACGACTGATGTTTGGACATCGGGAATAAGTGCAGCTGATTTAACTTCTAAAAGCATTGGTGTGACTCTTGGGGCAACAGGTGAAACAATCGTTGCAATTTGCACAGCGCTTTTTGCTTTTTCTACACTTATCGGCTGGAGTTATTATGGAGAAAAGGCTATTGAGTTCTTATTTGGTAGTCAGGTAGTGACGTTTTATAGAATTATTTTTACCTGCCTTATATTTGTTGGTGCGACTATGACCCTTAGTTTTGTATGGAATTTTTCAGACTTGATGAATGGCATGATGGTTATCCCTAATTTAATTGGTATTTTATTATTGGTAAAAATACTTAAATCTGAAACTAATAAATTTTTTGAATAAGGAATTTTAGAATTATAAGTTAAAGTTTAATAAGATTATAAGGTAAATTAATTAAGAGGGGTTTTGGACTCACAAATAAACTATTATGGAGCCACCCAATATTCTTCCTTACCATTCTCATTGAATATGCATTTAGCTCGACAATGACCGCTTGAAGATAACTCTAGGACATCCATTTTTTTAAACTGAATATTAATGGCTTCAAATCTATTAACTGGGCTGTTAAAATCATAATCTTTAGCAGATGCTATTTTCTTACCCGGAAATGGAATAATTTTGTAGTCATCCTTTTGATTATCATTTAATTTATCCCAATGAGTTTTTTTATTTCCTACCATGTAAGCTTCACCATCAACTTGGACCTGTAGTTTATTTTTCTGGTCCCAAAATAATAGCGAGCAATTTTTATTATGATGTAATTGATAATACTTTTGACTTTCACGATCCGTAAAAATTAATAATGAATTATCAAGCTCATTAAAATTTCTTGCAACAACAATACGTTGAAAAACTTTGCTGTTTAATGCAGTCGAAAGTATCGGGAGTCGAAAAGATGATTTTCGATCTACGGTACCTCGCTGAATTTTTTTAAGAGCCTGTAAAATAAATTCTGAAACATTCATATCTGATCCTTATTTAAATATATATTTTGTCTTAGAAAAAATCTCGTTGTTCATTTATTTATTTAAAAGTTAACTATTTATAAGTTTAATGGTCATATTAAAATATTAATAATAATTTTATTAGTTATTTAAGAAAATTTTATATTGTAAAGAATATAAATTTTTTGTTTAGTAAAACTTACAAGTAATACTAACTTTATTTTTGGGAAAATTTTAAGTGTATTTAAAGAAAATAAATATTTATGTCTGAGAAAAAAATAATAAATATTGTCTGGCTAAAAAGAGATCTAAGACTTACCGACCATCTCCCTTTGTATAACGCAATTCAAAAACAAGAGGATTTTATTATTCTCTATATCTATGAGCCACTACTAATGAGAGATGTTCATTACGATGAGCGCCACTGGAGATTTATACAGCAATCATTATCTGATATCCAAGATGAGCTTCAATCTCATAAAAAAGAATTGACGATTGCTTTTGGAGAAGCAGCTGAAATATTTAATATTTTAATAGATAGGTACTGTATTAAAAGTATCTTTAGCCACGAGGAAACTGGTTTAAAAATAACGTATTCTAGGGACTCTGAAATTAGCCTATTGTTTAAAAAACATTATATTACTTGGCGGGAGTATTCAACAAATGCTGTTATCCGTGGGCTCACTAATCGTAATAATTGGGAAAAGCATTGGAATAATGTAATGCGTGAACCTATTGAGAAAATTAATCTAATAGAAGCCCGAATTCTTCATCATGATTTCTCTCTACAAAAACTACCTATTATTCTTGAAAAAAAAAATTATCAAAAAGGTGGATTTAAAAGTGCAGGCTTTGAATTAAAAAGTTTTTTTATTGATAGGGGAAGCGAATACTTTAAAAATATTTCTAAGCCAGAAAAAAGTCGATATACCTGTTCAAGACTTTCACCATATATTAGCTATGGAAATATAAGCATCAAAGAGATTTATAAAGAACTATTGAAGTCATGGGATAGACCTGGGTGGAGAAGGCCAATGGCAGCATTATCATCAAGGTTACATTGGCACTGTCACTTTATTCAAAAATTTGAAAGTGAAATTACAATTGAAAATGAGCCGGTAAACAGTGGGTACCAAAATTTTCCATACTTAGTTATTGATAAGGCTCACAATGATTTTCAATTATGGGCTCATGGCCAAACTGGATATCCACTTGTAGACGCATCTATGAGGGCATTAAAGTTAACGGGCTACCTTAACTTTAGAATGCGTGCAATGTTAGTTAGTTTTGCCTGCCATTACTACTTGATTCACTGGAAATTAGTTGCAGAGTATTTGGCGACTTTATTTTTAGATTTTGAACCCGGCATTCATTACCCACAAATACAAATGCAAGCAGGCATCACCGGAATAAATACTATTCGAATATATAACCCTATGAAACAAGCACTTGAGCATGATACGGATACATTATTCATAAAAAAGTGGGTAGAAGAGCTTAGAGGGTATGACTCAGGATACATTCTTAATTTACCTAATAAAAACTATGATTTATTTTTTCAACACGAAAGTCTTTATCCTCAACCTCTTTATGGTTTCGAAAAAAAGGTAAAAAAAACAAAAGATTTATTATGGGAATGGAAAAAAAGTAATAAAGTTAAAAATAATAATTTAAAAATATTGTCGAAACATGTCAAAGTAAGAAAGTAATAATTTATAAATAACCAACTATCTCAATTTTATAATTGCGACTAAGGGCGACAGAGATGTTACTTTAGGTCGCAATTTTTTTTAAAAAATTAATAATTTCAGTTGACTCGTAAAGCCATTGAGTCTCAGAGTTAATTTTTTCTATTTTTAAGCATGGCACCTTATGCTTTCCTCCTCCATTAACTAGTTCAAATTTAAATTTTTTATTATTTTTTGCATCCTTAAAATTTATTTTAAGATTATTTTTCCTTATA
>Ga0209830_10001586_pt1 | contig 19772 bp, 9 predicted proteins | sample ArcticOcean_MG_C_12_FD_187439 | JGI IMG/M metagenome (GOLD analysis project Ga0209830, IMG submission 187439) | Marine microbial communities from western Arctic Ocean - ArcticOcean_MG_CB8_130 (SPAdes) (version 2) | ecosystem: Environmental > Aquatic > Marine > Oceanic | place: Arctic Ocean...
AACCTTACGAGAACTGAACAAAATATAGCACTACAACCGTTCTCGTCCGCTCACGCAATAAATTGAAATTACAACATGATACAGATTCAATCTGGTGCCGGGAGCGGGGCTTATTCGGGCTTAGTTGAACCATTAGGAATTATTACAAACTAAAACGAATAACCTTACGAGAACTGAACAAAATATAGCACTACAACCGTTCTCGTCCGCTCACGCAATAAATTGAAATTACAACATGATACAGATTCAATCTGGTGCCGGGAGCGGGGCTTGAACCCGCGACCTTCGGATGTCTCAGACACCACAATGGGATTGTTTGCACGTCATACGATTGCCTTGTAGGCTGCCCTATGAGTCCGACGCGCCACCAACTACGCCACCCCGGCTTACCCCGTCGTGAAGCACTCCCCCTTTGAATGATACGGCTCGTCTTTGAGGTGTTGTCCATTGTAGCCTTTATTCACTGTCAACTTTTGGCCTTGAGCATGGTGGACCTAAACACTGCGATTGCGGCCGCTTCAACAGAGCGCCGCAAGCGCACAGAAGGTGAGGATAAAGAAAAGAAAATCCGCCGTAGTGGAGCTGATCTTGGATTGGAGGCCTTTGACCCTGCAAAATACGCTGAGAAAGAAAAGGCTGACGCTGTTTCAATGTGGTTAGTACTAACCTTTTCAGTCATAATCTCACTTCTAATGCGCTACGTATTAATGCCGAATACAGCAAGTGATAAAACAGATATTTTGTATCTCCTTCCTCTAACAGCAATGATTTTACTTCCACAAATTCACCGTGCAATATTGCCCAATAAATATGTAGAACATTTCACCAAGGGAACCTGGGTGAAAAGTGGATTCCTACACTCGTTCACCTTTTTGGCAATGGCCTTTTTGCTGGTCAATCCTCCATTTGGGGACATTGTAGCACCACAATTATCCGGTGAATGGACAATCGCTACTGATGATGGTATTGAATTGTTATTCGATGACGGTACCAGCAAGGATACTATCACTTGGACAGTTGATTCTGAGGGTAAACTGAGTGGTCAAGTTTGGTTACTGTTCGGATTGGCGGACAATGTTAATTCCGATGGGGCAGAAGTAATTGTGACGCTTACAAATAATGAAGGCAGCAAAGAGATTTCAGCAAATAGTACCTTTTGGGTTGACAATGAGCAGAGATTAATAAATGCAACAACTTTGACGAATAGTACACTTCCAAATTTATTTCCTCATGATGATAAGGACCAACGGTTTGCAATTCAATTGGGTGAAAATATCCCTGAAGGCACTCATACAATTACGGTTAAAATAACTGAACAAGGGGATCCTTGGGAAAATCAAAGAACTTACAAATGGAACTTAATCGTCGTTAAGGAAATTGTCCAAAGTTAAGAAAGCAAATCCGAATGAGCAGCCATTATTGTGCTCAATAATATCGAAATCTTATTGATGTCTCTTTGCTCATTAGTAGTTCTTATCAATTTGGTAATTCTGTACTTACGAATAATTGGGGCAATAGGCGTCCAACATGCAGCATCTATCAGGTATTGTCTCACAGCCATATCCTTGGCGAAGTGAATCTGATACCAGTCAGTTTTCTACACCCCTATTACAAAGGTGAAAGTGAACAGATTCTATTTATTCATTCTTCAAATGTGTTACAAAACGTGCGGTTAGAGCATCGAGTTGGATATGTTCTCCACCGCCTTCTACCAGCCTATAATCGACTTCAGCCATCCATTCGGTTAGGTCTAGTTTTGCTGATTCACTGAGGAAATCAGCAGCATATAATTCGCGATGCAATTGATTGACAAAATCAGTTCCTGCTAGGCCATATTTATCAAGTAATTCTTTCAGTCTTCTTCTTGCGGCATGGAACCCATCATCCTTGCATGCCATCAAATATTGGTGCAAAGCTTCTGGGGGTGCTGTCGCCGAGGTTTCATAGATTAATTCCCTTGTAATGTTATGGTCTAGTGCGGCAGCAACTTGGAGTGCAGTAATCGCTTTTCTAAGATCTCCTTGACTGATTCTTGTCAACGCCTCTGCAGCATCATCGGTCAGATTTACCTTCTCTTCTTTTGCAACATATATGACTTGATTTTTTACTGCTGAATCCGATAGTGGTCGGAATCTAAAAACTGCACATCTAGACTGTATCGGTTCAATAATTTTTGAACTATAATTGCAAGATAAAATAAATCTGCAAGTTTGAGCATATTGCTCCATAATTCTGCGCAGGGCGCCTTGAGCATCATTGGTCAAAGCATCTGCTTCATCAAGGAAAATAATCTTGAATTTAGCACTGCCATAGGGGGCAGTTCTTGCGAATTGCTTTACTTTTGTCCTTATGCTTTCCAATTTTCTTTCATCGGAAGCATTCATTTCCAGTAAGTTCTGTCGATAATCAGCGCCAAATACATCTTTTGTCAAAGCCATGGCAGCGGTTGTCTTCCCAGTTCCTGGAGGGCCTGCGAATAGCAAGTGTGGGAACTCTTTATTTTTGGAATAGATTGTTAATCGTTGTACTACGGGCAATTGTCCGCGAATATCTTGAACTGATTGCGGGCGGTGTTTTTCAACCCATAAGTCGCTCATAGATGTGACCTTTACGGCGAACCTCCTTCAACATTTGCTTGAGTTCCGATTGGGAATAAATTGAATTCAAGATGAAAATGGGGTAATTAATTGATTTTTGGCGAATACTCTCCCGTAGGGAGAAGAATCTGTTTTGAAGGACAATTTCATACCCATTGAGGGAAAAGACAGTATAACGGGGACGAGGTGTGAGGGATGAGTCCCATGCTACGCGAGAACAAAAAACCTCAAACTTCGGTAGCCGTATTGTTGATCGTTCTATTTTTATTCGCTGATTTAGCTCTCCCAAGTGCAATACCGGAATGGAACGAACTGGAGGACACACCTGCGGTTAACAGAGTCATTTCTAACGTATCTCCTATGGATGATACCTACATCGATTCTTCTTATCCAACTGACAATTTTGAACAGGCAGCAAATGGCACACTTAATGGAGGCGCCTCAACACCCTCTCGTTTACTTTTCAGTTTCAATCTGAGTTTCGGTTCTACAGATACAATCCATTCAGCAATACTGAGTTTAACTTGTACTTCTGATGTGATAATTTCAACCGATATCGCAATTTATCCAGCGGAATTAACCGCATCATGGAATGTAACACAAGTTACTTGGGTTAATTCTGCAACTAACATCATGTGGAATTCACCTGGTGCTGATGATTCGTCAGAGCGTGGTGTTTGGGAACCACCACATCGTGCTGTAACCAATGGAACAATGCTGGTAAACGTAACTGCGCTTGCACAACAAGCAGCATCTAATAATCAAAACACATTAGAACTCATCGTAGCATCAGAAGGAGCCGAATATACTTGCGCACTAAGCGAGTCTGCAATAGTGTCTCAGAGACCTTCTCTAACCTTGGATACCTCCTCTACAGCTGCTGGTAATGGTGGAACTGTCACAGCAGATTTCGTCGATGAAGGTGCATCATTGATGACTGGAGATTTCATCCTAATGGCAGAAAAGAATCCTACACTCTCCTATAACTCGTTAGTTGGAAGTGGTGTGGAATTCCAACTTTCTTTAGATTCTACTTTCAAATCAAATGAAGACCTTACATGGCATTATGGCACAATGTCGAATAACTTCGCTACAACCAGTAATTCTGGTACTTTCGATGTGCCAAGCGGTAGTGAAGTATCCAATGGTTCAGTGGTTTACTATCGTGTTCGCTCTATGGATTCAACCGATACCCTCAGCGATTGGACTAACAGTTATTTCTTGTTACCTGCCCTTTCTGTTACTGATAACGGCGATGGAACAGCGACTATTGTAACCGATGCAGACGACATGGGGCTGATTGATGGTTTCATCGAAGATGCACAAGTTGATGAACGTTCAGTGAATCTGAAATTCGGATCGAATGATAAAATGGAAGTAACAATGTCAACTAACAAAGAATCAATAGTCCATCTAAGATTAAACTTAGATCAACTTGGATTACATAACAATGCCACGATCCAAAACGCAGAACTGAATATGACTAGATTCTCGACTTCAGGCTCACCTGAGATTTCCATTCACGAAGTCACTTCCGAAGGTCTATGGGTTGAAGACGATACCACTTGGAGACGTTACGATTCATCCAACTTATGGGATGATGGTGGGAGAGAAATTCTTTCAACCGCAAGTGACACTATGGTCGGAACTACTTCAGTATCCTCTTTTGAAGTTACTGATGCGCTACAAGGCTGGGTTCGAGATGGGGCTGCTGGTTCCAAGGATTTCATGCTAATTGGGCGTAGCGATACTGGTGCCTATGCTTCCAGTGGTCTACAAGGAATTAATTTCTATTCATCCGAGAGTAGCGACGATACCAATAAACCAAATTTTGAATTAACATATAGTTGGAGTTCAAACACGACGATTAGTAATCCAACAATACTCGGGCCAGAACAAGGTAAAGCCGTTTGGGAGCAGGTGGGGCACAATCTTTCAGGAAATACTACTCCTTCACTCACATGGTCAGGTACATCTTCAACTTCCTACAATATGATCTACCAACTCGCAACCGACCAATACTTCCGTGAGGTGGTGAACTTAGTGGATACAAGAACTGATTCCAATTTCACTTCTGGACAAGGAATATTCAACTTAACAGGCGTTGATGAACTAAATACAGGTAATATGTATTTTTGGAGAGTTTCACACATAGATAATGATGGGCTGCGAGGTGGATGGGCATATTCTAATTTCCTCGTCAGTGGATTGACGAGTACTTGGTTAGGAGACGATAGATACGAGTTTAGATTAAGTGATGGCAATGGTACAACTGATGGCCTATACCCTGAATGTGCTGACACATATATCGACAGTGGTTCACCAACTAATAATTACGATGACGAAACCGAATTGCAAATTTCATACAATACTTGGCCTAGTGAAACAAGTGTATTATTCAATTGTAATCTTGTTGCTAATTTACTGCCGAACGGATATGCGGTTGAATCTGCACATCTAGCCGTTAAATTGGCAGATTATCCTAGTGGTTCACCAAATGTTGCTGTTTGGGAGAACAGACAACACAACTGGACTGCTGGAGGAGCAACTTGGACTACATCTGATGGAGTCAACAATTGGGCTTCAGCCGGAGCAAAAGGCTGGGAAAGAGGTTCTCTCATCGATTCATTAACAGTTGGAAATTCTTATTCAGCAGGTGATACAATCGAATGGAATGTAACATTAGGTGTTCAAAATGCTATGCGAGAAGATAGGGCTGCAGACTTTATCATCGGTGTAACAGGTGTAGGGACTGGTGTTTCTCGTGATATTCTAATCCATCCTGGCTCAACTACAACCGCAAGTAATAGGCCACAACTTTCCTTTGTCTATGTACCAGGTTCTGACGCAGTTCCAACCGATGCAGTTCCAGTTTTACCACTGAACGGGTCATGGTCTATAACTCCAGGAATTGAGACCGCACCAGAGCCCCGTCCTGAATTAGGTTGGTCTTTCAATGGCAGCATGAGTATAGGTGGCTGGGCAGTGCAAATGGACAAATCAAATTCATTCGACACTCCTGAACTAATAATGGTGACATCATGGTTAGATTCCGGTTTCGATACAACAAATCTAACCTATACGCCAGCAAGTAATTTGGAGAATGGTTCTACTTGGTTCTGGAGAGTAAGAGCAATATCGGCCACGAACCAACTCGGAAATTGGTCACAAACATTTAATTTCCTTCTACCAGATATTACTACTTGGCCTATTGATTCAGAGAATGCAGCAGTTGAATTACATCACAGAAAGGCTATGCCATCTCTTAATATTCCAGATTTCACAGATACATATGTAATTGAAGGAGGGACTAGTTCAAGTGCCACTCATGATACATCTGGGTATCTTTATGTGGGTGAGATGGCAACTGGATATCAATCAGCGGGATTGATTAAGATACCACTAAATCAATTACCAACTCCAAGCAATGCAAGAATAACTAATGCAGATTTAAACCTATACTCGATATTTGGTTCATCTATAAATGAGCCATTGGCTATTAGGCCGGTATTGCAAAATTGGAATGCTGATGCAAACGACACAACCTATGACGGAATTAACAATTGGACGACTCTCGGAGGAAGAGGTATTGGAACAGATATTGGTACTTATGTAGATATTCAAGACAGTGTATCAGGGGATTGGATGACATGGGATGTCACAGAGGCAATACAAGCCGCCCAAGCTGCAGGTTCTAGTGAATTATCATTGATGATTTACGCTTCTGGCACGGTTACTCAAGATTATGTCCAATTCATTTCAACAGATAGTTCCTCATCCGACAAACCTTGGTTGAATTTAACTTGGTCTAATGGTAGTGCTTCAATACCGACCATTGCAGGAACTAATACAGGTCCTAGCAACAACGCAGTCTCTTGGAATACAACCTCGCATGCAGTAATTCCAGAATACAAACCTACTATGTCTTGGACTCATTCTAATTCAGCAAATATTGATGATTGGAGAGTGTTTATTATGGCTGATGCAAATGAGGAAATGGAAGGATTAACCACCTATGACTCTAGGTCTCAACCACAACTATTCGATTTAACAAATTTAACCTTTACACCGGGAACTGACATTACTCACACCCGTGAAGTAAGATGGATGGTACAACCTGTTGTTGATGAGATGTTAGGTCCACGCAGTGCTTCTACAGTATTCCATCTGCCAGAGGAAATGAGCGGCGAAATAGATTCAACAACCGCTTGGATATCAATCCAAGAAGGCGCCTATGTTGAAAAATTAGATTATCCGGCTCTAACAGAAGATGTTTATCTTGATAGCGGTAATAGATTTAGCAACTTTGGAAATACTACAACATTGAATGTAGGAACAAGTCCTTTGTCCAGTAACCATTATGCTAACACACTGATATCTTTTGATCTAGGTGTTCTTCCACTTCCGAGTCTCTATGAAATTCAAAATGCTACTTTGGAACTCTCAGTTGCATCTGGTTCAGGTTCAGTATATACTTCAGTATCGGTAATGAATACTAATTGGAGTGAAACCTCTACTTGGGCGAATGCATCATCATCAACTTCTTGGAATGTACAAGGTGCGCATCAAAGTACTGATAGCGAACTGCCATTTACCCAAGGACAATGGATTAATTCTTCTGGGGATACAATTGTTTGGAATTTAACTAGCGCTATTCAAGAAGCAATTCATAACGGTCAGAGTACAATTTCTATAATAATTCAGGGTGAGGAATACGGAACGGCTACAATGGGCACATATGCATTGCATAGTAGCGAAGCAACAAATGTTGTCAATAGACCAAGAATTAATTTTACTTACATGGAACAAGCACCATGGGTTCCTTCAGCATCAACTGGATTATCACCAGTGGATGGAACTACTCTGTGGAATACTAGCACACCTAGACCTTCGGGACTGAGCGTATTCGATGTTAATTGGACGGGGCATCAAAACAATGAAACCCGTTGGTTTGGTTGTAGTTCAGACTCTCCACGTATGACATTTGCCGACTGTACGGATACGAATGATTTAGTTGGAACTAACTCTTCATTCGATTCCAACACGAATACGGTGACAATCTCCAATAATTCATATGATGATGGATGGACATATTGGCGTATTAGAGCAGATCAAAACAACCGTATCGGTCAATGGTCAACTGTTAACAGTTATAGAACTCCAGATTCGATTGGATCTGATGACGGTAGCGGCAATCATACAGTAATATTATCACGTGGTTCTATTTTCTCAGAGAGTGGAACTTTACCGCTAATACCGGATGTGGAACTAGAATCAACAGTATCCACTAATCAGGGTTCGAGCACCACTTTAGATCTGGGTTCAACATCATCTGGAACTGGTGAGAGTCAAATACTCCTTGAATTCTACTTAGGAGATCTTCCATGGCCTGCGGCGATGACACCTACATCAATGGTTCTCAAACTTTGGAGAGAGCAAGTAATCGGAACAACCTCAACAACAGTTTCTGCCCATGCTTGTTCTTCCTTCAATGAATCAAATGCGGTCTGGGGTAATGCCCCAACTTGTTCAACAGCAGAATTAACCAGAACAACTCTAACTCTAATGCCACCGTTTGGATGGCAAGAATTTGATTTGACAAGTCTAGCGCAATCCAATATCGCTAATGGCAATACAACAATGACATTATTGCTGAAGGTTGTAGGAACGCCGGTAACAACTCACCGTTTCTTATCAAGTGATTATAACGCTAATGAATCACGTCGCCCGCAATTAGTCTTAGATTATGTTGACAACACTGCAGGAATTATTCCTCCGAACCAACCATCATTGTTATTGCCATTAGATGGAAGCGTTCTATACGATACCAATGAAGTGGTTCTACAGAGCCAGTCAAATCCAGTATTGTCTTGGAATTCAGTAAATGGTGCGAGTGGATATATCGTCACAATTGCAAATTCATCAGGTGTCTATAAATTCAAGTCTTGGGAAAGTCAGTACATTAACGGTACAACATTCCGTTTCAGTGAATTGCTAGATGCAGGAGATGTCTTTTCATGGTGGGTTCAAGGTGTTAACCAAACAATTCCGGGGCCTTCTTCAGCACGATGGTCGTTCGCAATTGGTGACCCATCACATACTGACAACCAAGATCTGACCTTCACCTATGATTTCCAAACAGGAAATGAAGTATTGCAATTCGGTCATACAAATATTAGGGATAGTACCCTGAGTGAAGCAAATCCAAATGAAAACATGGGAGACCAAGATTACCTCAGCATCGGTACTGGTTGTGATTCCGTTGCCAATGCGCAATGTAAGGCCGTAATTGGTCTAGATAATTCACAGATACCATTTGCGCCATTCCAGAATATTCATTCCGCAAGTCTTGGATTGTATATCTCATCTATTAGCGCATCAGGTGGAGCATCTTCTTTGGATATTTCAGTACACAGAATAATTTCATCATCTTGGAGCCAATCTGCTTCCTCATGGAATCAATCAATGCCGGGGGCCAATTGGAGTGCTCCAGGTCTTCAGGCAGGTGTCGAGTATGAGGCCACAGCAATTACTACAATTACACTTCCATCAACTGCCACAGGATGGTTTTGGTTGGATGTAGGAGTAGATGGAATGCTTATTGATAATGATAACCAATGGGTAATTATTGCAACTCCTAATGCAGGTTCCTTTACGATTAATGTCCATTCTAGTGAATATGCTTCATCTTCTCTGAGGCCAAAGATACAGTTGAATACAACAAATGTTAGCAGTATTACGGTTTCACCAACTTTGTCAACTATTGATGCAGATACCACAGTTAGTTTCTCACATCAAGCATACAACCACCAGGTGTTGCAAATCAGTGCACCAGCAACTTGGAGCTCTAGCGATGGAAGCGTTGATTCCTTTGGACTATTCACTCCTCAAAATGTTGGTACGCACACAATCACTGCTTGCTTTGGCTTAATTTGTGCTAGCACATCAATAACCGTGACCTCAGGTGCGCCAATGAATCTCGATGTAACGCCTCTAACCAGTCAAATTACATCAGATGAATCCTTGGAAATTACCGCAACAGTTGTTGACCAATTCGGTAATATTGTTTCAGGTGAATTGATCACATACTCTGCTACGAATGGTTCGATGGCAGGTGCGAATGGCAATATCTTCTACCCACACGAATCAGGAACTCAAACAGTTACTGTGACATGGGGAGCACAATCGGTTGATGTAGTGATTTCAGTAGACACTGGAACACCTGCATATTTCGAATTGACAGGTTGCGAAGGAACAGTTCCAGCTGGTGAATGGTGTGACATAAATCATCTTCTTTACGACCAATATGGCAATTTACTAAATATTTCTGAAGCAGGGTTGTTAACTTGGAGTACAACTAATGGTAATTATAGTGAATTGAATGGGCAATACTTCCCAGATCACTTAGGTACATGGAATCTTTCTCTAACATCGATTTCAGGAGCATTCGCCCAGATAGAAATTACAGTTGGGCATGGGGAGATGCAGAGTCTTGAACTCGTAGCATCCTCAACATCAATTACTGCAGATGACATCGTATACATCAATACAACGAGAATAGATGTGCGAGGAAATAGGCTGGTAGTAACAGTGCCAATAGAAGATTGGACAAAGATTGCTGATGGTAACTTAAGTGCAGGTGAAACTGCAACTTGGAGTCCAGTATCAAGAGGTTCTAAGTTGCTACAAGCGAGGTATGAATCTATTACTGCAGATATTACAATTACTGTTGCTGAAGGAGCGATTACTAGTTTGGTATTGATTGTTGACTCTGAACCATCTAGTTGGCAAAATATGTTACTGACTGCAGATGAAACACTAACCGTTAAGGTCAAGGCAATTGATATGAAGGATAATCGCTGGACAATAACTGCTAATTGGTCAATTTCACATCAACTTTGGAATGACCAAAGTGCTTTGGAACAATTGACGAGTGACCAAACCACATTCGTCCCATATCATGCATCAACATCGCAATATACCATCACTGCAACATATGATGATGGTAATATGGTTCATACGATTTCAATATACGCGACTGTATCTCATGGTGTTTTAACCAATATTGATTTGGGTTCAATAAGCAGTGAAGACGATGTATCGAATGAGTATGATATAACTTCAGATGATTGGATTGATTTCTCTGCCGAACTATCTGATCTGGACCAAAATCCGATTGATTCTACCATTTTGAGATGGTTGCTAACCGAAGAATCTACTGGTGAGGTTACAGATATTACCGATCAATTAATTGCAAACGGAATGAGGTGGGATGCCGAATTGATTGGAAACTATACAATAAAGGCATTCAATGATAGTCAATCCGGATATGAGGTTGGTGATTCTGTAGATATTGTAGTTCATCATGGTCGAGCGGTAATTCTTTCTGCGAATGAAGATGCAAATACTGCGACAGCAGGATATGAAATAACAATCGAAATTACTGGAGAAGATAGCGATGGAAACACATTCCCTCAAAATGTTGAGTGGCAAGAAAATAATGGAGTAGCCCATGATATTAATTCTACAAGTGAAGAAGGAATCTATACCTATCAAGCAAGAATAGAAGGGCCACATACCCTCACATACAGCAGTTCTTCAACTGTTGACAATGAAATACAGTTAGCGGTTAGTGCTAAGAGAATCGTAGCGCATCTAAAGGTTGAACTTTCAATTGATTCAATTGATCAACTTGGAGAATTTACAGTTAATGTGACAGCATTTGATGAGTTTTGGAATAAAATACCTGTACCTCCTAGTACACTTGTTGATTCAACTGGTAGAGCAGAAGTACTCAACCAGGGCGATGGTGTTTGGAGAATTATCACTCTGGATGAAGGTAGCCAAACAATCACTGTGAAGTCCGGACAGGTAAGCGAAGAAAAAACCTTTACTGTTACAGGAACTCTTGAAGGGTTCTTTGAAGCAGGTGGTATTTTGTATTACGTTGGAGCATTTTTGGCAGCAGCAATTGGTATTGTTCTGTTGATCGTATTGAGGATTGTCTTATCTGGAAATGATGATGATGATTGGGACGATGACGAAGATGAAGAAGAGGATGCTGATGAGCGAACTGCAGAGAGAAGAAAACCAACTCGCGGTGGTGCATCCGGTCCTTCTGGGCCAGCACCAGCATCCGGTCCTTCTGGGCCAGCACCTGTGCCAATGCCAGAGCCGGAACCAGAAGAAAATGATTACAGCCAAGATGAAAGTTACCGTGTCGATGATGAGGGTACTGAATGGTGGGAAGATGATGCAGGAACTTGGTGGTACCGCCAACAAGGTGAAGCAGATTGGGCCCAATGGGAAGACTGAAAATCAATTCCTTAGTTAACAGGTGATTCTATGATAGGTGATACAAATAATAAAAAGTACCTATTTGCCTTGATTCTAACCATCTTGTTAACCCAAGCATTTCAACCGATGACAATTGAATCATTAGATGATGATGTTACAATGTTAGCGGGCTCTCCAACTAGAATCGAAGTGACGTCACCACAATATTCTATGACCGCTGATGAAGTTCTCGTTTTTGAAGCAGTGTTGTATGATTCTGTAAATAATATTGCACAGGGAGAAATTACTTGGAGTTGTAGCAATGGAACTATTGATAGTAATGGTCTATTTTTCCCCTGGACTGCTGGATTGATTGAAATCCGAGCCGATCACATTTTACTGAATTCAACATATAACATAACAGTAACATCTGGTCAAGCAAATACATTACGGATTACGACACTTTCACCTCAGGTTTTACAACCTTATACATTAAGTGCTAACGAAGTCGATTCAAGAGGTAATGAAAAAGTCAGTACTGATGTAATTTGGACAGCCGATGGAGATTATATTGGACAGGGAAACCCTCAATGGATTGCTGAAGATATCGGAGATGCGAATCTGAGAGTACGTCTAAATCAAATGGAATCTAATGTTATTGTCGAAGTACTTCCGGGAAATCCATTTGAGTTTATATTTCCTGAAGGGGTTCAGGTTCGCTCTGGACAATCTGTTTTACTAGAGCCAGAACTAGTTGACGCTAATGGTTTTACAATGAATCTTTCAAACGCTGGTTCTGTTTCGTGGTATGCCGAAAATGGTACAATCAACAGTCAAGGATATTATCAAGCAGCAACACCAGGACTTTGGAATCTTTCAATTTCAGCAGGCGCTATATTTGGCAATGGTAGCCTATATGTTGTACCAGCCAATGCCATGATTTCACAATTGGTTATTATGGATGATTTAGAGTCTTATGCTGCCGGTACTGCATATGAAGTTGCAACGATTAGAACTGACAATAATGGATATTCTGGCTATGTAGTCCCTCCTTTATCCAATTGGTCTATCTCAAGTGGAGGACTCCATTATGAGGATGAAAAGGTTTGGTGGACTCCGAGTTCAACAGGTCAAGTTACCCTACAAGTTATCGATGAAGATGTTCTTTCTAGTCTAGAGGTAAATGTAGTACATGGCAATGCAATAGACGCTATCCTATCCTTTAGTAAAAATCATTTGATCGCAGGAGACCAATGCGTTGTGTTGTTTGAAGCATTTGACCATTCTGGAAACCATTGGCCAGTAGATGGGGATATTTCTCTGTCCACAGGTAATGCTTCTTTGACTCAGATTGAATCGGACCACGCAGTATTTAACCCACAAAAAGTTGGAACGTGGAGATTTGAAGGTACTTGGTTTGACAATTCTACAGATTCAAGATATAATGTGGCCAATCAAATTGAAGTTAATCATGGCCATCTTTCCTTTATTTACCTAAATGGGGACTCGATGATATTACCTGCGGATACTCCGCTATTACTAGAACCACAATTTGCTGATGCTTATGGAAACGAAATCCTTGGAGTAAATGTTAATTGGACTATTGACGATATAGATTCAACATTGGATATTATTCTATCGCAAGGATATTTCTCTTCTTCAACTGTCGGCGGTCATGAAATAAGAGCAAATGCAGATGGCATTTTTGCAACCATCAGATTGACGGTTGTAGCAGGCTCAGCACAGTATTTGATTACTGATAAGGACAGTGGTTTTACCGCCATTGCAGGTGAGGACTCGGACATATTCGTTCAGGTGGTTGATATCCACGGCAATACTGCCCCGAGCGATGTATTAACCAACGACTTACCTATTTCAATCGGGGTTTTAGAGGCCTCATCAGCAGGAATTGGTTATTGGACATTTACAGGAAAAGCAGCAGGAATGTACACATTAACAATTGAAGAAGGAGATGCAAGCCGAGATATTGCATTGACTGTATTACCTGGTAAAGCAGTTCGTATTGTGGCAGAACTTGATAGTGAGGCATTATCTCAAGGCGATGTGTTTTTACTAAGGGCAAACGGTATTGATTCATTCGGAAACGTAGTCGAAATCGATGCCAAAAATACGACTATCACCTGCACAGCAGGACCTACATCGTATGTGACATCGGATACATGGGAAGTGGAGATTACTTCTGCTGGAAACGATCGTTCCTGTACAATCTTGTGGGACGGAATAATTGCTCAAAATTTCTTTGATGTTGAATCGGTACTGCTTGGTGGAGCAGTTGGTTCCACCAATACAGCGATGGGATTAGGTGCATTCTTTCTTTCTCTTGTTTTGATTACACTTGTCGTTCTAATTCGCAAAGCCAATCAAGTCCCTGAAGATGAATGGATCGAAGACGCATTTGATTATGAAGATGAAGAAGGTGAAGAAGATGAAGAAGAATCTGAAAGTTCATCCTTACAGGAAGTCGAAGAAAAAGAGCAACCAGAAGTGAACGAGGCCGAGGAATCTGAATCTAACTCTACAAGTGATCAACAAACCAATGGTGACTGGATTGACAAAACCATGAGAACTGAACTAGCAGCAGCGGCTACAGAGCACGGAGTAATGCAAGCAGCACCAGGTACTGAACAAGGTTCAACTGGTTGGTATGTAGATGTCAGCGAAGAAGTACAATACTGGAATGTTGCTGATGATGGTACTTGGAACAAAGTCTCGTGAGAATTGTAATCTCAGTCTAAGAATTGTGCGATAACTTTCATTTCAACAGCAATAGGAGTAGGTAATGCTCTAATTGCTAATGTAGTTCTAGTAGGTCCTATTTTGCCTAGTGTTTCAGCCCACACTTCATTGTAGCCTTGAAAATCTCTTTTCATATCAACTAAGAATGTTGTAACATCAATAATTTGATCTAGAGATGATCCCGCTTCTTCTAAAATCGATGCGATATTATCTATTACAGCTTGAGTTTGGGCTTTGATATCATAGTCAAGAGGTTCTCCATCTTCATCATGTATTGGACCGCCTGGGATTGAGTTTGTTAGCGCTTGACGTGGACCGACTCCAGAAAGGTATAGCAAATCACCAACGCGTCGCGCATGCGGATATGCACCTACTGGCTTTGGAGCAGAATCGCTATTGACTGAACCATCTGCTGTTGTTGGTTCCCATAAAGCAGGACCATTTTCTTCAGTAGATATGGTCTCATCAATTTCTTCAACTTCCTCGTCGATAGTTGTGGTCTCTGAATCGTTAGAATCAAGCACACTACGATCGCCATAGAAATATTCAACGTCGTCCTCGTCATATTCTTTGTCACCAGTTCCACATGATGCAGGATCTAAGTGTATTACAGCAGCACCAGCACCATGAATTGCTTCATAGGCCAATACTTCTCCGGTCAAATCATTTCTATTGTCATTCATAGCCGAAAGCCACCACATTGGCTTGAATGCAACAACTTTTCGGACGCGAATTTGCTTTTGAATGGTGCGTGATAATTGGCCTACATCTTCAAGCCGTCCCTTTTCCATCAATTCAAGAATCTTACAATTCCACTCATCATCTTTCAAAGAATGAATTTTATCATCAGCAGGGTCTATATTCTCGGTAAACATTCTATTGGAAAGGGACATTGCAGTAATTGCTATTGCTTTTCGACCAGTACTACGGACAACGTCCAAGCATGCCTTTGCCATTACAGAAGTTTCAGAACGATTGGCATAAACGTTAGATGAAACGATTACGGCCGGAATTGCATTATCTGGATTCAATAGTTTTAGAGCAACAACTGAGCCAACATCGATTGGAAATCCATAGTAGTTTATTGTACGACTCTTTAGGCCACGCATATGATTAGCTTCGTTCCAAGCATTGGCAAATTCAGAATCTATATTGAATGAATAAGGTATTGAGCCAAGGTCATGGAAATCATGGTCGACCATAACCCATTCCGGATTAGGATCGGCTTGAATTTGGTGACCAATGATACTAGGCCAAGTTGTTGAATAAATAATTAGCAAGTCGGCCTCGCTATTTTTGATGCGTAGGGCCGCTTCATCAAATGCTTCTCTAAGTTTTGTCCAACCAGGGTTTTGTTCGGGAACTAAATATGTGTGCGGGTGGACTGGAACAATGTATGAACCTATGATTTCACCGTCACTCATTGTGATTCCTCCTCATGTTTGTAACAAGGCCACTCTACTACCGCATTACCAGTTCCGATGATAGTTCCATATCCATGTAGTATTGCAGGGTAATCAGGTGTGTCTAGGGCAGAAATAAGCCATGATAATCCCCCACCATCGCTTTCGGCAATTGCTTGTTCAATAAATTCAGGCATCTCATCGAGGATTCTCTGTGTTTGCCCTGAACGGATATAATCAATAATTCTCATGTCCCAAAGATGCATTGCATGACTTGCAATATGCTCTTTACTCATGTCTTCTGGAATCTCTGATTCGGTGGTAAAATGACGATGTGATAGAGAGTTACTTGCCAATATGACTGCTTTCTTACCACTTTCTTCAATCGTTTCTCTAGTGATTCTTCCTAATTCGATCATCATCTCCTGCATTACTTCAGCAGAATAATAATCAGTAGAACGGTTTGATGAAATAACCACTAAGGGTTTATCCCATTTTGGATTGAATAAATGGCCAGTAGTAATAGTTCCATAATCGACTCTAAAATCGGGATTTTCCATCATTTTTACTGCTAATCCAGCCTTTTCAGCATTGTCATGGATTTGCTTTGCTAATTCAACATCAATATTTAAGTCATAATGATATCTAAATAAATTTGGAAAAACGGGGTCTACACTCAAACTTTGAAAGTTTTCTAATCCTAAAAAATGAGTTCCGACATATGTTTGCCAATGCGGGGAAAGAATTACTATTACATCATGTTCAATTTCCGAAAGAGATTCACGCAGTCTTTCATATCCCCAGCGCAATTGTTCCCAACCTCCCTCGGAGGTTGGTTCATTTTGGTCTGGATTCTCTGCATAAACCAAATGAGGGGGGTGGGGCGCTATGCATCCTGCGACAATTTTCCCCTTCGCCATATCATGACGCAAAGGGTTAGGGTCTTTATCGGATTCGGCTAATGCGATTATTTTCAAATCGAAAACCCCAAGACTCAAGGACAAATCGCTTCTCGCCAACAATATGGCTGAAGTTGATGTACAACCGATTCCAATCAGTTCTGAGGATGAGTGGAACTCTGTTGCTGGATGGCTTCCCGAATCTTTTCGACACGCCATCTCTCCACTGATGATAGGTTTACTGTTTGGAGCATTTTGGGAGGCAATCGTACTTCCAAATATGGCCTATAGTTATCCATCGCCAGTTCAAGGTGCATTCATTTTAGCGCTACTATTTTCACCTCTAATGTACAAATATCTACTACCCAATAACAATGGTGACTTGAAAGAATACGCCATGGGTCTGGGCATTCTTGGGTTTGCTTATTCATTAATTTGGTTTACAGAAGGGAATGCAATATTTTGTGGTGGATATCTTTCAATAATGATTTGGGTATGGATCAATACCACATGGTGGCAATATGAGTTACCTTCATTCCGTTATGGGATTTGGCATGCGATTGGAATTGATATTGGAGCATTAGGTGGAGGGATTCTTGCCTATATCTATCTGTGACAATAAATCATTCTGAATATGATTCATCTTCACTAGGAAAGTCTCCAGAACGAACATCATCACAATATTGTGTAATTGCATTGTTAATGTCGGTTGATAGATTCAAATAACGACGTAAGAATCGTGGTGAGAAATCCATGGTGATTCCCAGTAAGTCGTGGAGGACGAGTACTTGTCCATCACAATCAGGTCCAGCGCCAATACCAATGGTTGGGATGGAAATAGATTCACTAACCTTCTTGGCCAGTTCGCGAGGTATCTTTTCCAAGACAATCGCAAAGCATCCAGCATCTTCCAACAGTTTAGCATCCGAGATTAGTTTAGCAGCTTCTTCATCTTCTTTTGCTCTAACAGTATAGGTTCCAAATTTGTAAATAGACTGAGGAGTAAGTCCGAGGTGACCCATTACTGGAATTCCTGCGGTCAGAATTCTTTTTACAGATTCAACTACTTCTGAACCGCCTTCAAGTTTTACTGAATGTCCATTTGATTCTTTCATTATGCGCACTGCAGATTCTAGGGCGACTGTAGAATTTCCTTGGTATGAACCAAATGGCATATCGACAACTATCAATGCTCTGTCAACTGCTCTTTCAACACATTGAGCGTGATAGATCATATGGTCCAATGTGATTGGGACAGTTGTTGCATGACCGGCCATGACATTCGATGCTGAATCTCCTACGAGAATAATATCAACTCCGGCTTTGTCAACCAGTTTAGCCAATGAGAAGTCATAGGCTGTCAGCATGGTGATTTTTTCACCCGCACTCTTCATTTCTTGCAAGGTGTTTGTAGTTACCTTCCTCGCTTGGCCATGAATGGACATAACACTGCCAAGCGCCAAGTAGTTTTCAATCAATCGCCGGATATCATTTTCTAATTAGCGCTGCCACATTTGTTATGACCAGTCACTTATTGGCTAGGTGTGGGACAGACTATGGAGCACGATATTTTCTTCTCAATCAGTCAAACTCCAAATGCTGATGGATATGTTCCTAGTGAGCAAGAAATGTTCGCTAATTACTATCAGCAATTGCAATGCGCTGATGATTTAGGCTTCGCAGTCGGTTGGTTAGCCCAAGCACATCTCTCAACTGAAACACAAAAGAGTAACTCGCGACCAGTTGTTCCACATTGGATTGGAGAGGTTGGATTGTGTACCGATTTCCCACAGTTGGCTATGGATTCTTTTAGAAGAACTAAGAATATTGAAATCGGCAGTGCAGTTCTCTCAATACTTGCATCTGGAGGACCTATAGCACAAGCAGAAAGAGTTGCTAACACCCTCAATCTACTCGGACTTGATGCGAATGAAAAGCGTAGATTACATGTAGGATTTGCAGCAGGACGCTTTGAATTTATGGCAAGGCCCTATGGCATAGTTCCTCGTAATTCGGTAGAAGAGGCAGCATGGCCAGCACTGAGAGGACAAATCTTCATGGAAGCAAGTGATATCTTCTTGAGGTTGTTAAGGGGCGATACGATCAATTCAACTCAGACTTACAAGACCATATTGACCAGAGCCAATTTCCGTAGTGATGAAGATTGGCAAGCAGTTCAAGAAGCAGCAGTTGAGTTTGAAGGACTTGACTCCGTTCCTGAAGAAATTGAAATTCCTAAGCGTTATGTCTTTGAAGATTTGAAAATCATTCCACAAAACTTCCGCCGTGAATTATTACAATTAGTTGCTGGGACACATGATCCTAAAGCACAACAATTCGTTAACACAATTCTTCCAGTAAAGGTGTTCAATCTGTCGATTACCAAGGATGAAATCATTGATGCTACTCACCAAAAAATGTCTAAATTATACCACCCTGATGGTGGGCAATGGAAGCGTAGTGATATGCCTAGAACTAGTTTCGTTTTTATTAATGCAGAGCAAGGACTGACTGCAGAGCAACAGACAAAAGCAGCACAGCAAGAAGCAAACTCTGCACTAGGTGCATATTGGAAGGCATTGGAAGGCACGATTGACCCTTCTAAAGTAGCAAATGCTTCAAATAACGCGCTTATTGGCAATCCCCAAGATATCGCAAAACAAATGGTTGAGCGTTTCCATCCACAAGATAGAGTCATGGCTTGGTTTGATTTCTTCAATCACGATAGTGATAGAGTCTGCCGTAATATGACTGCATATATGGAGCAGGTCGTACCATTGGTCGAGAAATTGTTGGAGTGACGATTATGGAAATTCGTCATGATGATCACTCAGCGGTAA
>Ga0209830_10001587_pt1 | contig 19771 bp, 19 predicted proteins | sample ArcticOcean_MG_C_12_FD_187439 | JGI IMG/M metagenome (GOLD analysis project Ga0209830, IMG submission 187439) | Marine microbial communities from western Arctic Ocean - ArcticOcean_MG_CB8_130 (SPAdes) (version 2) | ecosystem: Environmental > Aquatic > Marine > Oceanic | place: Arctic Ocean...
TAAGAAGATACCTTTAGAAATAATTGAGGTGCAATCAGGAGAATATTTAGGTGAAGATGATATAGAGCGTATAGAAGATAACTATGGAAGGAAGACAAATGACTAAAATAGCTTTAATTACAGGTGTAACTGGACAAGATGGAGCTTATCTATCAGAATTTTTACTAGATAAAGGATATGAAGTTCATGGTATGAAACGTCGAAGCTCCTCTTTTAATACCTCAAGAATAGATCATTTATTTCATGACCCGCATGAAAAAGGAAGACCATTTCATCTGCATCATGGAGATATGACTGACTCATTAAGCCTCACTCAAATTATTCAAAAGGTAAAGCCTGATGAAATTTATAATTTAGCAGCGCAAAGTCATGTTGCTGTTTCATTTGAAGAGCCAGAATACACTGCTAATTCTGATGCTTTAGGACCTCTTAGAATACTTGAGGCAATTCGTGTTTTAGGTTTGGAAAAGAAGACAAAATTTTATCAAGCTTCAACATCTGAGCTTTATGGATTAGTTCAAGAAACGCCACAAAAGGAAACTACCCCATTTTACCCAAGAAGCCCATATGCGGCAGCTAAACTTTATGCACATTGGATAACAATAAATTATCGAGAGGCTTATGGTATTTTTGCTTGTAATGGTATTTTATTTAATCATGAGAGCCCAATTCGAGGTGAAACATTTGTAACGCGAAAAATAACAAGAGCTTTGGCTAGGATTAAATTAGGACTTCAAGATTGTTTATATCTTGGAAATATGAACGCATTACGTGATTGGGGACATGCAAAAGACTATGTTGAAATGCAATGGCTAATGCTTCAACAAAAAAAACCAGAAGATTTTGTAATAGCAACTGGATCTCAATACAGCGTACGCGATTTTGTAAATTCAGCAGCAAAAGAATTAGGTATTAAAATAACCTGGAAAGGAAAAGGTAAGGATGAAAAAGGTTACGATTCATCTGGAAAAATAATAGTCGCTGTTGATTCAAGATATTACAGGCCAACCGAAGTTGAAACGCTTCTTGGCGATGCATCAAAGGCGATGAAAAAATTAGGCTGGAAACCAAAAATTAACTTTAATTCCTTAGTTTCAGAGATGGTTCGAGAAGATCTTAGCGCAGCTCAGAGAGATGAATTAACCAAAAAACATGGTTATAGAACCCCTGATTATAATGAGTAAATTTTTATATGCCTAAAAAAACTATTTTATTGACTGGCTCCGGTGGCATGGTAGGGCAAAACTTGCTTGAACATCCAGGTATATCTTCGTACGATATTATTTCACCCAGATCAAATGAGTTAGATCTTAGGGATTTTGAAAAGGTAGAAAATTATCTTTTAAAATACAAACCTGAAATGATTATTCATGCAGCTGGAAAAATAGGTGGCATTCAGGCAAACCTAAGGGAGCCGGTAAACTTTTTAGTAGATAATTTAGATATGGGCAGAAATATTGTTATGGCTGCTTATAAATCAGGAATTAAAAAGTTAATTAATATTGGTAGCTCATGTATGTACCCAGCCAATATATCTGAGCCCCTTAAAGAAGATATGCTCATGACTGGAAAATTAGAAGAAACCAATGAGGGATATTCAATTGCAAAATTAGCTACAGCACGATTATGTGAATATGTGTCAAGAGAAGATAGTAGTTTTATTTATAAAACTTTAATCCCATGCAATCTTTACGGGAAATTTGATAAATTTAAAGTCGATTATTCTCATTTAGTTGCAGCAGTAATTCACAAGATTCATCTGGCAAAAATAGATGATGCAAACCATGTTGAAGTCTGGGGTGACGGAACGGCGCGACGGGAATTTATGTATGCAGGCGATCTAGCTGACGCACTAATTTGGTCAATCAATAATTTTGATGAGTTGCCTAAATATATGAATATTGGATTAGGTATTGATATAACAATTGATGAATATTATAAAAAAGTAGCTAAAGTTATTGGCTTTACTGGAACTTTAACTCATGATAAAACTAAGCCGGTTGGGATGATTCGTAAGTTAGTTAATACAGATAAGCAAACTAAGTTAGGGTGGCATCCAAAGACAAGTCTTGAAGTTGGGCTTCAAAAAACATATGAATTTTATTTAAAAGAGATGGCTAAATGAGCTTCAAATATCCACTAGCAACAACGACTTGGGATCAAAAAGAAATTGATGCGATGCAAAATGTCATTACATCAGGCGATTTCACTATGGGTAAATATGTAAAGTCATTTGAAAAAAACTTTTCAAAGTATATTGGTAGCCAACATGCTGTAATGGTAAATTCAGGGTCATCTGCAAACTTATTAATGATCGCTGCTCTTTTTTATACTAAAAATCCTAAATTAAGATTAAAAAGAGGGGATGAAGTTATTGTCTCTGCAGTATCTTGGAGCACTACTTATTATCCTCTTTACCAATATGGTTTAAAAATTAAGTTTGTTGATATAGATATCGAAACACTTAATTACGATCTGGCTCAATTAGAGTCAGCAATTACAAATAAAACACGTGTAGTTCTCGCTGTTAATTTACTGGGTAATCCGAATGATTTCGATTGTATTAATAACATTATAAGAGATAAGGATATAATTTTATTGGAAGATAATTGCGAATCAATGGGGGCAACATTTAATAATAAGAAGACTGGAACTTTTGGGGTGATGGGGACATTTAGTTCATTTTATAGTCATCATATTTCAACGATGGAGGGTGGAATAATAGTTACAGATGATGAAGAGTTAAATCAGATACTTACCTCTTTAAGATCTCATGGATGGACACGTGACCTCCCAGTCAAAAATTTAATTTGCGATGATAAAAGCGAGGACTTACTCGAAGAGTCTTTCCGGTTTGTGTTGCCTGGCTATAATGTTCGACCCTTGGAGCTTGAAGGAGCATTAGGTGTTGAACAGATTAAAAAATTACCTATGATCATTTCTGAGCGCCGTAAAAATGCTAAATTATTTGTAGAAACTTTATCGAACCATCCTGATTTATTAATTCAAAAAGAAGTTGGAATGAGTAGTTGGTTTGGTTTTAGTATTATCATTAGGCCGGGCAGTTCTTTAACAAGAAAAGAATTAGTGAATAAGTTAAATCATTTAGGATTTGAAATTAGACCAATTGTAACTGGTAATTTTCTTAAAAATGAAGTTATCAAATTTTTTGATTATGAGATTTATGGCGATTTAAAAAATGCTGAATATCTTGATAAACATGGATTGTTTATTGGTAATCAGCATTACTCAATCAGTGATGCATTCGAAGCTTTATCAACATTAAAAATTTAAAAAAAAATATTCCTCATATTGATGACGTTATTTTTCGATCTGAAAAGATTGTTAAATCAATTGGTAGCGTCATACTTTCTGACGGACGATCACTTTCTCAATCACTAACAATTGACGGTATACCTTATTGGGATGTTTTTGCATCTGAATTAGCAAGTCGTTATATACCATCTGCCTTTGGTAAGTGTGGTTACAGTGAATTCATAACACAATTAACTAAACCTATTCTTGTTAAATCAAAATACTTTATTCGAGACCTTGCACACCTTTATAAGCATAGTGATAGATATAATGGAAAATCTTTATCTAATAGAATTCTTTGTCTTGAATTTATGCCTCAGCAGAGTCGTGATGTAATGCAGCCGGTTATACGCTATCTTGCTGATCAAAAAAATATGCAAATAATGTCACTTAGAGATAGAAAATGGCCAATTGCTGAGGGTAATTTAAATTCTAACGAATTGCGCAGAACAATATGGGATTTTTGGAATGATGAGTTAAGTTTAAAGACAAGCATTTTAAATAGACAATTAAAGTTGATTAAGAAAAATTTTAATAACTCAAAAGCTTTGGAAAAAATTATTGACACTAGCGCGCCGGGCTTTAAAAAAAGTATTCAGCGAGCCTTGAATAGATTATTTATTGGCGAACTCTCGACATTAATTAGACAAGGTGTAATTTCTAAATTTATTCTAGAAAAACATCGCCCTTCATTAGTAATTGCTACTGACATTCATGATCCACGGACTAGAATTTATTTGCTGCAATGTAAGCATTTGCAAATCCCTTGTTTAGCTCTGCAACATGGACTGACTAATTCTGCCGCAATTGAATGGCGTTTTTTCCCCGCAGATTGTGTGGCTGTGTGGGGAAAACATTTCAAAAAAACTCTGATCTCACATGGTATTGCTTCTGATAAAATATTTGTGACTGGAGCGCCACGAAGTGATAGCTTATTTAATTCTAGTGATTTTGAAGCTAAATCTATAAAGAAGAAATTTGGTATTCCTAAAAATGCTCGCATAATATTGCTTGCCTCTACTTTTATATTAGGAAGTTATAATAAGCTTAATAATGATGCTGAGCTTCTTGAGGCAATGAAAAGGGCAGTTTTTGATTCCGTAGACAGTTTTAAAAATGTCTATCTCATTGTTAAAGCTCATCCTGAAGAGAATCAAAATGAAACTAAGTCATTTGCATCAGACAATCCTAACATTATCTTTATTGATCAAAAGCAAGACATTCGACCTCTAACCAAGATATGTGATTGCTTTGTTTCTTTCGGATCAACGACGGCTATGGATGCAATATTGTTAGACAAACTTGTCGTTTGTCCTGCTTTTCCTGGTTGGGTTTGGAGTAATACTTGCATTGATACTGGCGTTGTTTATGCTCCAGTTTCTCCCGAGGAGATTCGTGATATTTTTAAACTTGTTTCAATATCTAAACACACAATTTTGATCAATAAGCATAAGCATACTCGTGATAAGTTAGTTTCTGATTGGTTATATCGTCACGATGGCCAGTGTGCAAAAAGAATTGGAAATCTTGCCCTTAGTTTGCGTTCTAACCATAAGAAATCGAAGGGCGCTTGCGCCTCATTACTTTAATGGACTTTTGTAAATTATATTATTATGTTGCTGAGCAAAATTTAGAAGCAATAATTATGTTTGAACACGTTTATGAAATATTAAAACCATCATCAACTTCCGAAAAAACTAAATACTAGTATTTATAAGGCTACATAATATGAAATTAAAAAAATGTCGAATTTGTAACGGTAACTCTCTCACAGACTACTTAAACTTAGGGCTAACACCAGCAGCTGATGCTTTCATCAAGGGAGAGTTAAAGTCTCTAAATGACCCCGTTTATCCATTAGAAGTTTGTCTTTGTGATGATTGTGGAATTTCACAGTTGAACTATACAGTTGACCCCAAAATTTTATTTCAAAATGATTATCCATACGAATCATCGACCACTAAAACAGGCCGACTTCATTTTGATCATTTTGGAGAAAGTGTTGTGAAAAAAGCAGAATTAAGTTCTGATGACTTAGTAATTGATGTAGGGAGTAATGTCGGCGTTTTATTGGGTGCTTATCAAAAAAGAGGATGCAAAGTGTTGGGTATTGAACCTTCAAAACATATAGCTGCTAGTGCAAATGAAAATGGAGTTGAAACAATTAATGATTTTATAACCCCTGATTTAGCAAAAAAAATTGTTTCAAATAAGGGCCAAGCCTCAGTTATTAATATAACAAATGTTTTTGCTCATATTGATGATCTTGAAAGCCTAATGAAGGCAGTAGATTCATTATTGACAAAGGATGGAATGTTTGTAATTGAAGGACCCCATTTTTTAAATCTTATTGAGGCTTTAGAGTACGACACAATTTATCATGAGCACTTATTATATCTCTCAGTAAAGCCTTTAAACTCATTGTTTAATCGTTTTGGTTTTGAAGTATTTGATGTTGAAGAAGTTTTAATTCATGGGGGCTCAATAAGAATATTTGTTTGCAGAAAAGGCGAACATGATATAACAAATTCTGTTAATCAAATTATTGAAAAAGAGGAAAAAGCTAGTTTATTTGATATTTCGAGATTAAATAAATTTAGTGAGCAAGTGCAAGAACATAAAAAAGAATTACGCGAGCTTCTTTTAGGGATTAAAAAAACTGGCAAGACTATAGTTGCAGTTAGTGCACCCGCAAAGGGAATGACTTTATTGAATTATTGTGATATTGATTCTAATATTATAGATTTTATAACTGAAAAATCTCCTCTTAAGATTGGTAAATATTCTCCTGGCGCACATATACCAATTTTTTCAGATGAAAAACTCCGTGAAAAAAAAATTGATTTTGCTTTAGTGCTAGCTTGGAATTTTTCTGATGAAATTATGGAAAATCTTTCGGATTTTAAAAATGCTGGCGGTAAATTTATCATACCAATACCTAAACCAAAAATTGTTTAATTAAAAAAGGAATAAACATAATGATAATTCATAAAATAAAAGTTGCTCACCAGGATGAAAGAGGCGCAATATCAGACATACTCCAACAAGTCGTTGTAGATTGCGTTACGTTAATAACTATTACCAATGGATCTATAAGAGGGAATCATTATCATAAAGATTCTATTCAATATTCTTATGTTTTATCTGGTGAAGTTATAGCATATACACAAATGCCAAATCAAAATGTTGAAAAGTCTATCTTGAAAGCAGGTGATATGCTTGAGTCACCTATTATGGAAAGACATTCAATTCATGGTGTTGATGGTAATTCTGTATTACTTATTTTAACTAAGGGACCAAGAGGTGGTGGTCGTTATGAAGAAGATACTTTTAGAATACCTCCACTTCACGAGACCTTCGATTCATAATTCTTTTAATAATTATAACCAGGAGATGCTAATTAATGATACCAGTAAATTTACCTTTAGTTGATGGGCGTGAAAAAGAACTTTTAATTGAATGCATTGAGTCAGGTTGGATATCTGAAGGTCCTTATGTAAAAAAATTCGAAGAAAACTTCTCTAATTTTATTGGAATGAATCATGGTATTGCTGTTACAAATGGAACAGCTGCACTAGAAGCTGCTATTTTTGCAATAGATCTTAAAGAGGGCGACGAAGTTATTATGCCTTCTTTTACAATCATTTCCTGTGCAATTGTAGCGTTACGCTTTGGCGCAAAACCAGTATTAGTAGATATTGAGCCACTTACCTGGAATATTAATGTTGATCAGATCGAATCAAAAATTACTTCACGTACAAAAGCTATTATGGCCATTCATATGTACGGACACCCATGCGATATTGATCCAATTTTAGATTTAGCTAAGAAATATAATTTGAAAGTTATTGAGGATGCATCGCAAGTTGCCGGAGCACTTTATAAAGAAAAGAAATGTGGTGGGATTGGCCATATTTCAGCATTTTCACTTTATGCTAATAAAATAGTAACAACAGGTGAAGGAGGAATGGTAATGACCTCCGATGACAAAATGGCAGATCGAGCTCGTAGCTATAGAAATCTATGTTTTAGACCTGATCGTCGTTTTTATCATACAGAGCTAGGTAATAACTTACGTATGACAAACATGCAAGGAGCAATAGGTATAGCTCAATTAGAACGTATTGATGAGTTTGTAGAAATTAAGAGGGCTAATGGAGCTCGATATAGGGAGTTACTCCATCAGATACAGGGTATAAGAGGACAAATAGAAAAGCCATGGGCTAAAATGGTTTATTGGATGTATGCTGTTGAGCTTGATGAGTCAACAGGGTGGGATGCTGAGAAGATGATGGCTGAACTTTTTTCTCGTGGAGTTGAAACACGGCCTTTTTTCATTGGTCTTCATGAGCAACCAGCACTGCTTGATAAAGGCTTGTATCGAAATGAGGAATTTCCGGTGACTTATAATTCTTCTAGACAAGGTTTTTATTTACCATCAAGTATGAGTTTAACGGATACACAGATCAACTTTGTAGTTGATCAAATTAAAGATATTTTAAAAGTATAGAAAATAATATGCTGATTAAAACATCAAAATTATTTTCAGCAGAATTAAATAAAAATTTGTACCCGATCTCTGCAGATGACTATTTTAATAGAACAAAGGTTAGCACTTACAATTTATCAACAATGAGGTTGATTGTTAGAGAAAATATCAAGCCCATAAGTGATAATAATGACTTAAACATCTTAGATTGGGGATGTGGAAATTCATTATGGGCTTTTGCTTTATTTCCAAAGGCCTTTGTAACAGGCGTTGATATTTTAAAAAATAACCTGATTTATTCAAAGATTAATGCCAAAAAAAACGCTTCTAAATTTCGAGGCCTTCTATTTGATCGAGACATTTCCAAGTTGAGAGAAAATACATTTGATCACGCCATTTCAATTTCTTTGATTGAGTTTTTAAATAAAGAGATGTTTAATTTTATTTTTTCTAAAATATATGCCTCATTAAAACCTGGTGGAAAGCTATTTATAACACATCATAATTACCGGCTTTTTTCAGCAGTTTATTTACCTTGGCTATTGAGAGGTGGCTATCCTGCCTTAAAAAAACGTATGGGAATGGATATTCAAAAAAAAAGCACAAGAGAAGTTATTTCTGACTTCCAAAATATTGGATATATTTGTATTGATTCAGGCGCATTTAATCCCTATCCAACAAAGATTTGGCCACTAGTTTCTAGTAAAAAAGGTTATTTGGTCAGAAATAGCTTAATTAAAGATTGGTATTACACCCACTATATAGTGTTACAAAAACCTGAAACTAATAATATGAACAAAGGTAGTGATAAGTGAAGATCGGAGTAGATGTTAGAGTGTTAGAGTGGCGTCGGGGTGGTGTTGCACGTATCGTCATAAACATTCTGAAAATCTGGCAAAGAGGAGTGGGTAAGCATCATTTTGTCTTATATTTCCAAAATTATATTCCGGATGATAATTTTTTGCGCCATCCAAATTTTGAACTAAAATTACTTAAGGGGCCAAAGTTACTTCGTATTCACCGTATTGTTGCCGAGCAATTTTTAATGCCCAGTCAGCTTAAAAAAGATAATTTAGATCTTTTTTTTGCAACAGGTTATAGCGCACCTTTATTACTTCGATCAGTCAAGATTGTCGTTGCTGCTTGGGATATTTCATACAGCACACACCCTGAACATTATTCTTGGAGGCACCGCATTTCTTTGGATTATTTTTCGCGTAAATCATGCGGATGTGCAGCTGGGGTAATAACTGCTTCGACATTTGATGCTAAGCAAATTGAAAAATACTATAAAGTTAGACCTCAAAATATTTCAACAGTTTATCTTGCAGCTGATAAGAAATTCACAGCGAAGCGTAACAAATCTGAAATTAATCGTATCACTGTGAAATATAAATTACCTTCAAAGTTTATTTTATCAATGGGTGTAATTCAAAATCGTCGTAATATAGATGTAATAATAAATGCTTTTAAGCAACTTAAGAATGAATACAATGATTTTTCATTTGTTTTGGTTGGAAGAAATTACACTCAACCGTACATTAATATCGAAGGCATGATGAAAGAAATGATAGAAGAGAAGTATGCTCTTTATATCCCTTGGATCGAAGATGAGGATTTACCCGCACTTTATCAGGCCGCTCATTCTTATATTTGTACTTCCACGGTGGATGGCGAAGCTCTTATGCTTAAAGAAGCCATGCAATCAGGTACCCCAGTTATCACCTCGCCTTTATTGAAAGATGCTATTGGTGGTAATGGTTTAATTATTGATGATCCAACAAATATTCTTAATACTTCTAAAATTTTACGCATTGCAATGAGTGATGACTTACTACGAAATAAGCTTATTAAAGATGGAAAAAAATGGACTCAAAATATTACATGGGAACGCGTAGCTGATAAGATCCTTACTTTTTTGGAGTCAAGATAATTAAAAAAGAATCAACAATTTTTCTTTTGAAAAATTTTTGGCGTCATATCCCAAAAAAAAGAAAAGGCCAGTTATTAGCACTTATTTTATTAACTATTCTTGTTTCATTTGCGGAGATTGTAAGTATTGGAGCAGTCTTACCTTTCTTAGGTGCCTTGACTGCACCAGATAGAATTTTAGATATCCAATTCTTACAACCATTTTTTAATAAATTAAATATTCAAAATTCATCTGAGCTATTATTTCCAATGACGCTTATATTTATAATCGCGGCAATAATATCTGGCATTATGAGATTAATTTTGTTGTGGACTCAGACTCGTTTTGGTTTTGCGATAGGGGCAGATATCAGTATCTCTGTTTACAGACATTCACTTTATTTACCATATTCCGCACATGTTTCGCAAAATAGTAGTGAATTTATATCAGGAATAACAAACAAAACAGGAATGATTGTTACTCAAGTTATTTTACCAATTTTATTAATTATCAGTGCAAGCATTATATTAAGTGCAATCTTTATAACTCTTTTATTAATTGATCCCTTAGTTGCAATTATTGCAACTTTTGGATTTGCTTCGACTTATGCCTTTATTTTGTTCTTAACAAAAAAAAGGTTACTAACGGATAGTGATAATATTAGTAAGAAATCAAATTTATTAATTCAGTCATTACAGGAAGGGTTTGGCGGTATTAGAGATGTTCTGATTGATGGTACACAAGAAGTCTACTGTAGAATTTTTAGAGAAGTTGATTTGCCTTTAAGAAAGGCTCAAGCTGGTATAACAATTATTGGTCAAACCCCACGATTTATAGTTGAGGCCTTTGGAATCACTATTTTAGCCTCGGTAGCTTATTATCTAGCACTGAGTTCAGATGGGATAAATAAAGCAATACCTGTGCTTGGTGTTTTTGCTCTTGCCGCACAAAGATTATTACCATTACTGCAACAAGTTTATGCTAGCTGGACATCGATAATTGGTTGTAGTGCCTTACTTAAAGATGTTTTATTTTATCTTAACCAATCATTACCAGAATACTACAACCTCCCTTCACCTTCTTTGATAAAATTTGATAATTATATTCGACTACAAAATTTAGATTTTCGCTACAGTCCCGACACCCCATCCATTATCAAAGGCTTTAGTTGTAAAATAAATAAAGGAGAGAAAGTTGGATTAATTGGAACAACTGGAAGTGGTAAAAGTACTTTGATAGATATTATAATGGGATTATTAATTCCAGAAGATGGCCAGTTGTTCATTGATGACCAATTAATTACATCTAAAAATTATCGCTCTTGGCAGCTTCATATTTCACATGTACCTCAAAATATTTTTTTAGCAGATACGACAATTTTAGAAAATATTGCCTTTGGTGTTCCACTTGATGAAATTGACCATGAATTAGTTTCTGAATGTGCAAAAAAATCTCAAATTTCTCAAACTATTGAGTCGTGGTCCTTAAAATACGATACGTTAGTTGGCGAAAGAGGAGTTAGACTTTCAGGTGGACAAAGGCAGCGTATTGGAATTGCTAGAGCTTTATACAAACAAACAGATGTAATTATTTTCGATGAGGCTACAAGTGCTCTAGATGACAAAACTGAGCTTAAAGTAATAGATAATATTTTTAATCTTAATCCTGATATTACAATCTTAATTATTGCTCATAGACTTACAACACTTAAAAAGTGTAACCAAGTTATTGAGTTAGAAGAGGGAAGGGTATTAAGATCAGGGACTTACAAAGAGATAGTCGGGAAAATATAATGGAAAAATACTTATGAGTAAATCAGAAATAATACTAATAGGAGCGGGCGGTCATGCAATATCTTGTATTGATATTATAGAGCAGCAAGATAAATTTAAAATTGCTGGCTTGATTGGGAATGAAGAAGAGTTAGGAAAGATTGTTTGCGGGCACAGGGTTTTTGGAGTAGATAAAGATTTATCCGAATTACTTAAGCAATATAAAAATGCTCTTATTGCAATTGGACAGATTGATACAGAGAAAAGAAATAATATTTATAGCAGAGTATTAGCTCTAGGCTTTACCATGCCAACTATTATCTCACCTAACGCTTATGTTTCAAAGCATGCTGATATTGGAAAAGGAAATATTATTATGCATGGGGTGATAATTAATGCAGGAGTTAGGATTGGTGATGGTTGTATAATTAATTCAAGAGCATTAATTGAGCATGATGTTCAGATTGAAGATGGCTGTCATATTTCAACAAATTCTACATTAAATGGAAATGTAAAAATTGGTTCAGGAACTTTTATTGGGAGCTCAGCGTGCGTTAAAAATAATATTTCAATTGGTAAGAATTGTACAATTGGTATGGGTCTGTCTATTAGGAAAGATCTTAAAGATAAATCAAGGTTTACGGGTTAATGAAACATATTAATAAAACATTTATTATTGCAGAAGCTGGAGTTAATCATAACGGTTCAGTTGAAATTGCAAAAAAATTGGTTGATGCTGCAGTTAGTTCTGGAGCAGATGCGGTAAAGTTTCAGACTTTTAAAGCTGAAAATTTAGTTTGTAAAGGCATGGAGAAGGCGGACTACCAAAAGAAAAATACTACAAATGATGAATCTCAATTTGAAATGATTAAAAGTCTTGAGTTAGATAAAAATGCTCATTACGAACTTATTAAGTATTGTGATAATAATATTATATTTTTATCAACTCCATTTGATCATGAAAGTATTGACTTGCTTAATAGTTTAAAACTTCCTATTTTTAAAATCCCTAGCGGTGAAATAACTAACTATCCATACCTTAAAAAAATTGCAGGATTAAACAAGAAAGTAATTTTATCAACTGGTATGTCAACATTGGAAGAGGTTAGGTCAGCAGTAAAAATATTACTTAACGAAGGTGTTGATAAAACTGATTTGACTATTTTGCATGCAACTTCAGAATACCCTTGTCCGATTGATGAAGTAAATTTACTAGCAATGAAGACACTTGGTAGAGAGTTTAATCTTAAATTTGGATACTCAGATCATACTGAAGGAATTGTTGTCCCAATCTCAGCAGTCGCTCTTGGCGCAAGCGTAATTGAAAAACATTTTACTTTAGATCGAAATATGGAAGGGCCGGACCACAAATCTAGCTTAGAGCCTAATGAATTAACCATGATGATTGATGGCATTCGTAAAATAGAAAAGGCGTTAGGAGATGGAAAAAAAAATCCCTCTACTAGTGAAATAAAGAATATTAATATTGCAAGAAAGTTTATTGTTGCCTCTAAATTTATTAAATCTGGAGAGTTATTTACAAGTTCTAATATTATTGCAAAACGTTCTGGAAAAGGAATATCTCCAATTAATTGGAATAAAGTAATCGGACAAAAAGCAAAAAAAGATTTTAACGAAGATCAAATAATTGAATTGTGACATTATAAAATCAATATGATATATATATCTACAGGCGGAATTAAAAATAAAACAGCTGCTCAATTTTCAGAAGAATTATTTTCCTATGGAATAAAAGATATTGAATTATCTGGGGGCATGCACTCGAAAAGCTTGTTAGATGAAATTCTTGTTCTCTCTCAAAAAGTTAATTTTCAAATTCATAATTATTTTCCACCACCTGAAAAACCATTTGTATTAAATTTAGGGTCATTAGATGCTGAAGTTGGAGAGAGGAGTTACGAACATGTTTTAAAAGCACTTGAGTGGTGCTCAATAATTGGATCTGATCATTATAGTTTTCATGCTGGTTTTTTATTAGATCCTGGCGTAAATGAGCTTGGAAAAAAGATTGCTGATAGAAAATTATATAATAGAGACAAATCTAAAGAATTATTTGTTTCAAGGGTAAAAAAATTGTATGAAATTGCAAAAAATTTAGGCATCACCCTTATGATTGAAAATAATGTGTTATCAAAAAATAACTCTCTAGAATTTAGTAGTAATCCATTATTAATGTGCGCCCCTGAAGAATGTAATGAGTTGCTTAATAATCTTCCAGAGGGTGTAAAACTATTAATTGATGTAGCCCATTTAAAAGTATCCGCGAATTCATTAAACTATAACCCTAAGAAGATGTTCCAATTGTGTGAGAATAGGATTGGTGGCTACCATTTAAGTGATAATAATGGCTTATCTGATACTAACAACCCTTTTAATTCAGAAGCATGGTTTTGGAGGTACATTAACCCTTCAATAAATTATATTAGTATCGAGGTGTATAGTCCAGATATAAATCTATTGCTAGAGCAGCGCAAACTTACTAAATTAAAATTAAATATAAAATGAAAATTAATATTGATAATTTATTTGTTGAGCTACCAATAGACTTCAAAGAAGCTCTTAAAACTATTGAAATAAATGGGTTAGGAATCATATTTTTTATTGATTCCAATAAGAAATTGATAGGTTCATTTTCAGATGGCGATTCACGAAGAGTTATTTTAAAAGAAACATCTTTACCTAAAATGATCGAAAAAAATTCAGATTTCTACAATAAAAAACCACATTACCTTCCTTTTGATTGCCAGATAAGTGAAATTTGGACTCTATTTCATCACAATATTAAATGCGTACCTTTGGTGGATAATGATATGAATGTGGTTGATTTTTCAACTTCTTCACGTGTAAGGAAATTTCCAATATTACAGCCTGATATCGGTGACGAAGAAATTAACAATCTTCTAGAATGTGCAAATACTGGATGGATATCTTCACAAGGAAGATTTATTAAGGAATTCGAAGTTGATTTTAGTGGTTATTTAAATGGTGGCCATGCTGTTGCTGTCTCAAGTGGAACGGCAGCTTTACAGTTAGGTATGTTGGCTTTAGATATCGGAGCCAATGATGAAGTTATAGTCCCAAATTTTACTTTTGGAGCCTCAATAAATGCAATTATTCATGTTGGCGCCATTCCAGTCCTTGTAGATGTTGATCCTGAAACATGGACTTTAAGCTTAAAAGCTATTGAGGCAGCAATAAATAAAAATACAAAAGCAATTATGCCTGTCCACTTGTATGGACAATCAGCACATATAGATGAAATTAATAAAATCGCTAAAAATAATAATTTACATATTGTAGAGGATTGCGCAGAGGCCCTTGGCGGAACTTACAAGAAAAGATTGATAGGTAGAGATGGCGATGCTACTTGCTTTAGTTTTTTTGCTAATAAACTAATCACTACTGGAGAGGGTGGTATGGTAGTTTTTAAGGATAAAAAAACAGCTGATAAAGCAAAAATTATGAGGGATCATGGAATGAGTCCGCAAAAAAAGTATTGGCATGAATTTGCTGGCGTTAATTTTAGAATGACTAATATGCAGGCATCAATTGGTGTCGCTCAACTTAAAAAAATAAATAATTTTTTATTAAAAAGAAAAAATGTTTTTCAAAGGTACGATAAAAATTTTAAATCAAATAGTCAGTTATTATTGTTACCAAAGAACAGTTGGTCAGAAAATTCTTATTGGCTATACACACTTGTAGTAAGTGAATTTACTGAGAAAAAAAGAGACAAATTATTAAAGGCGCTAAGCGATAGGGGAATCGATGCAAGACCAGGATTTTATCCTTTACATAAAATGCCACCTTATCAGAAATATTCTAATGGAAGCGATTATCCAATTTCATCATTCTTAGGTACTTCTACAATTAACCTTCCATCTTCACCAGGGCTAACTTCTGATGAGATTGATCATATTGCACAAATTGTTATAAATGAGTTAGAAAGGTTCAAATAAAAAACCCTGTGAGCATTAAAAAAATATTAATTGTTGGTCTCGGAAGTATTGGGTTAAGACATTTAAGAATTGCTAGAGAGATTTTTCCAGATAGCACGATTGCAATTCTAAGACATCAAGAAACTAAAGAAATCCCAAAAGGAGCTAATAAAGTATTCTTTGCTTTAAGTGATGTAATGCAATTTAACCCTCAAATAGCTATTGTTTGTGGCCCTGCATCGACTCATGTTGAAATTTCTTTAGCTTTGGTTCAGGCGGGTGTGCATGTGCTAGTTGAAAAACCAATATCAAACACACATGAAGGCTTAGAGGAGTTAAATCATGAAGCAGTGAAAAATAACTGTGTATTAATGGTTGGATATAATTTACGATTCCTTTCTTCATTGAACAAGTTTAAGGACTTGATAGATGATAATTTTATTGGAAATCTTTATTCTGTTAGAAGTGAGGTGGGACAATATCTGCCAAGTTGGCGAGATAAAGATTACAGAAAGACGGTTTCAGCTCAAAAAATTCTTGGAGGTGGTGTTTTGCTTGAACTTAGCCATGAATTAGATTACTTGAGGTGGATTTTTGGTGATGTAGAATTTGTTCAAGCTCAATTAAGCAAACAAAGTATGCTTGATATTGATGTGGAAGATAATGTAAATATCCTTATAGCGTTTAAAAATACTAATTTAGTTGCATCATTAAGTTTAGATTTTATTCGGCACGATAAGGTGAGAATGTGCCATGTAATTGGTGAGAAAGGAAGCTTAAGGTGGAATGGGTTGAACGATCAGGTTGACTTATTCGAAGCAAATAGTGATGGATGGAAGAATGTATATAAAGGTGAGACCAATCTAGACCAAAGCTATAAAGAAGAGTGGTTGCATTTTATTGAATGTGTAAATAAAAAAGAACGCCCGATGATTTCTTTTCAAGATGGCGTTGAAGTTTTAAATATTGTAGAAAGCATTAAAGATGCTTCTTCTTCTGGGAAAAGGGTAAAGGTTAAATGAATATTACTGCTTTCATTTTTGCTAGAGGTGGATCAAAAGGTCTTCCTGATAAAAATATAAAGATTTTAAATGGAAAGCCTCTTATAGCTTGGTCAATTGAGCATGCAAAAAAAGTAAATAGGATTGGTAGAGTTATAGTTTCAACTGACTCAGATGAAATAGCTAGGATTGCAAAGGAATATGGTGCTGAGGTTCCTTTTATGAGACCTTTGGAGTTAGCAACTGACGAATCACCAGAATGGCTTTCTTGGCAGCATGGATTAAAATATCTTAAAATTACTGATGGATGCCTCCCTGATTTAATGCTATCTATACCTACTACAGCCCCATTAAGAGATGTTGAAGATATTAATAATGTAATTGATGAATATCAAAAAAATGATACTGATATGGTAATTACTGTTACTGATCCATATCGAAGCCCTTTTTTTAATATCGTAAAAGAAGGGTTAAATGGGTATGTTGACTTATTTATGCCGAGTAAGAAAGTTATAAGTAGAAGACAGGATTGCCCTAAAACATTTGATATTACAACCGTTGCTTATGCAGCAAGACCATCTTTTGTTTTAAACAAAAAGAATATGTTTGAAGGTCGAGTTCGACAAGTTATTGTTAAGAAAGAAACATCATTAGACATAGACACATTGATTGATTTTGAATTTGCTGAATATTTGTTTAAAAAAAGGAATTGAAAAATTGCCAAAAAATAAAATAATTCACCTTCAAACAGAAATGAGATTATGTAATTGCTGTGGTGGTTCAGACCTAGAATTAATGTGGTCAAATAAAAGTATTATTGTTAAAAGTTCAAGCACATGGGAGTTTCCAGTAAACGTTTCCATTTGTCGTAATTGTGGATTTTGTTTTTCATCACCAAGTCCGAATAGTGATGATCTAATGAAATATTATGGGGATGGAAATACTAGCTATAAGGAAATAAGTTTACCTTATTCAATTGAAGAAAGACTTCGAATTCTAGACAAATATAAAGTCCCAGATGGAATTTTTGTTGAAATTGGAGGAGATGCTCCAGGGGAGTTTCACCGAAGATGTAGTAAATATTTCAACCAACTACACTCAATTGAAGCTACTAAAGATTTAAAAAATAAATCTATTGATATCAATACTTTAAATGAATCAGTTGATGTAATATCTCATTATGATGTATTAGAGCATGTCCTAGATATAAAACAATTTCTATTAAATTGCTTTAGTGCTTTAAAGCGAGGAGGGGTTATGATTTGCGAAGTACCTAATTTAAAGCTTTACCCTGACAACCTCCTTCTCCAAGAGCCTGATCATGTTAATCATTTCACAATCTCTTCTTTAAATTTAATTGCCGAGAAGATTGGCTTCAGTCTGATTGACACCGATAATAATGCCAGTAGGCCTCATGGATTTGTGGCCATATTTAAAAAAGAGGGAGTAGATATACCTTGTAAAAAAGAATATAAAAATGAATTTATTGAGGCGAGGAAATACATAGCCGGGGCTTTAAAACAAATTCATAATAACGATATTTATTTAACTAATTTAAGAAAGAAAATGAATCAATTAATCAAGGATGATAAAAAAATTATTTTATGGGGGGTAACAGACCTTCTTAGATCTTTACTGAAAGATTATAAACTTTCAGATAAAGCTATTGTTGTTGATTCTGATCCTCGTCGAAAAGACGATTTAATATTAGATGGTATTGGGGTAAGTCAGCCCGTAAAATGTGTCGAAAATTTTTTACAGGCAGATCTATTAGTTATTTGTGCTCCACGTTATGCCTCTGATATTTTGACTTGGATTGAAAGCAATACTGGAAAAATTTTCAAAGATATATCCCTTAGTATTATTGGGGTTAATTCACATGGGAAAACTTTAAGGTAAATATTATGAGAACAATTGTTATTTTAGGTGGATCTTCAAGCATTGGAAAAGCAATTTTTAATCAATTTAATAAAAAAGATAATAAAATTATATCAACTTATTTTTCAGAGGATAGCCTTGCTAATACCCCCAAGAATAATGAATTATTTTGTGTTGACTTAGATAATAATAAAAGTATTATTGAATTTTCTGAAAAATTAATTTCAGAAAAAATCACTATTGATGTTTTGATTTCATTAGCTGGAATTCTACCTGGCAAAAATTTATTGGAATATACTTTTGAAGAGATTGATAAGGTTCTATCAATTAACTTTACTGGCCAAGCAAAGTTAATTCGAAATATAATTCCTTTGCTATCAACAAAATCAAAACTACTTTTAATGTCTTCAATATCAGGTCAAAAAGGTAGCTATGATCCTTTTTATTCCGCCTCAAAGGGAGCGTTACTCTCTTTTGTTAAGTCAGTATTGCCAAGTCTACCTACCGGAGCTACTATTAATGCTATTGCACCTGGATTAATTCAGGATAGCGCAATGTTTAAAAATATGACTTTTGATAGGCAAGAATCCCACAAGAAACAAGTAAATTCTGGAAAGTTATTGAATCAAGATGATTTAGCTAAAATTATTTATGATCTATGCCAAGGCCATTGGAATCACCTTAATGGCGCTTGCATTGATTTAAATGGTGGTCAATATGTCCGTTAATAATTGCAAGCGTACTATTAATGATAAATTAATATCATACTTTAATAATTTTTGGTTTACGGCTACAGAACCAATTAAGGTTAAATATGCACGCTTAAGATTCGAAAAAGACTATATACAAACAAACAAAAAACCACTCGTAAGTATTTGCGTACCAACTTTTAATCGAGGCTCAATCTTAATTGAGCGAGCAGTAAAATCAGCATTGTCTCAATCGTATAAAAATATCGAATTAATTGTTGTTGGAGATTGTTGCACTGATGATACGGAAGAATTATTATCTAGAATAAAAGATCCAAGATTAAAATTTTATAATATGAAAAAAAGAGAAAGACGTTATCCACAAAATATTGAAAATCATTGGTTTGTTGGCGGGGCTGCTCCTGCTAACAAAGCTATGGATTTAGCTACTGGATTATGGATAACCCGATTGGATGACGACGACACATGGTCAAAAGACCATATTGAAAAACTCTTAACATTTGCTATGGACGGGGATTATGAATTTGTTTCCGGCCTTTACGAAGAAGAACGTTTTGGAAAAAGAAAAGTAGTCCAAGGGCGTATGGCACTAGATAATTATTACACAAGAACTACTAGCATAAATAGCTCAAAAATTGGTGGTGTTTCAACATGGCTATATAGATCTTATTTAAAAGGAATGAAATATAACTTAAATTGCTGGCGTAAGGATTGGAATCAAGTTTGGGATATTGA
>Ga0209830_10001591_pt1 | contig 19730 bp, 21 predicted proteins | sample ArcticOcean_MG_C_12_FD_187439 | JGI IMG/M metagenome (GOLD analysis project Ga0209830, IMG submission 187439) | Marine microbial communities from western Arctic Ocean - ArcticOcean_MG_CB8_130 (SPAdes) (version 2) | ecosystem: Environmental > Aquatic > Marine > Oceanic | place: Arctic Ocean...
AGCAACCATTGGAATAGTGCAAGATGGAATGTGATTGACAACGATGAAGGTTATCAGGTGCTGGACTTCTACACTAACTATGATATGAATCTTGTGCTAAATGCAGACGCAGGATTTTATGTGGACGGTGTAAAAGTAAAAAATAGATATGATCAAATTAACAAACTTTGGAGTTATGGTTATGCTAGTAAACGTGGTAGACCTCTAAGGATTGGCAGACTTGGACACAGTGGTACTAAGCAAGAAATAGAACACCTTGTAAGATGGACTGATGAACTTAGAAACAAACGCACTGGAAGTGAAGTCGCAACAAAAGCCATATCAATATACAGTTCATTGAACAGACACTATGCCTGGCCAGAACACTGGTAAAGGTTGACATATAGGGATTTCTATTGTATACTATAAGTATATTAACAGTTAGAAACAAAGGAAATGTTATGGGATTAATTATACTAGCAGTACTATTTTCAATAGGAAATAACGACTTCATGTCAACTGCTGACGCACAAAAAGCTGCTGGATACAAATGGTACAACCTACCAGAGTGCAGAGTAGTCACTGAAGGCTTACCTGCTATCACTATCGACAGTGTAAAAGGCAAAAGAGTTTGTTATAAACTTGCACTTACTGCTGATGAAGTAAAATAATTTGTTAGAGTGGTTCATAGTTGCATTTGTAACATTTGCCCACACCGACGAAGTCAAAGTTAAACTCATGCAGAAGAGTTTTAGTACACGACCTGCATGTGTTTCCTACATGAAACAAAACTCAAGTGTTATAAACGACATACAAACACTTGAACCAGCCAACAATGGCATGTGGTTCCAATGTCTCGATAGTGAGACAGTAAAACAATACAAAATTAAACGCCAGTCTATTTAAAGACTAAATAAACGCATCAACAGCGCCGGCAACGACGCGAGCATAACACTGGACGCTTGAGCACCTTGCTCTTTACTTAAACGGACGCCCTGCTCTACTTTCCAAGTTGATATTTAATATAAAACGATTGACAATTATTATTATAGATGCTATAATACGACTATAACTTAATTGACATAAGGTAAGAGTATGATTGAAGATGGTGTTGTACATATTGCAGGTTCGTTTGAATGGATAGACTTTATCCATGTGATGGGCGGTATACTTGCAGGATTTTTAGCAGGATTAATTCCTGGCATTGGCAATACAATAATGTTGTTTATGCTTTATCCATTCTTAATGGAATCTACTTTATTTCAAATGCTAGTCTTTTACCTTGGGCTTGCATCAGTATCACAGTTCAGTGGTAGTGTTATTGCAACAGTTTTTGGTATCCCTGGAGAGTCCAGTAGTTTGCCAGCAGTGCGAGAAGGTAAACGACTATTTGAAAGAGGACAAGGCAACTTTGCAATAAGTGGAGCAGCCATTGGAAGTGTGTTTGGATCATTTATAAGTGTCTGTGTTATCTTTGCCATACTACCATTTGTTGTACATGGACTAATGAACTTTTACAGTGCTGAAATACAATTTGGTATACTTTGGATTGCAACCTGTAGTGTTGTATTCTTACTAGGTAGAAGTTGGAAAGAAAATGCACTGGTGTTTACACTAGGTGCTGGCTTAGGATTAATAGGACAACATAATGTTCCATTCTTTATCTTTGGTGAAGGCTATTTGCCTTATGACACGTTTCCAAGTCTTTACGAGGGCTTGCCATTGTTTCCTGTAGTGGTTGCATTGTATGTGTTTCCAACACTGTTGAACACAATAGAACAGTTTAAAGATTTCAAATACGAAAACGATATGGACTATACAGATAATGCCTCGCCAATGGTACATTTTAAACATTGGTGGGATAATAAATGGGCAAGTATTCGTGGAAGTATATTTGGTGCTTTTGTAGGCTTAGTACCGCACATTGGCACAGGTATTGCTAGTAACTTCAGTTATGCAGTTGAGAAGAAACGTGCTATAAAAGAAGGACACTATCGAGAAGACGGACACATGAAATCGCTTATAAGTGCTGAAACAGCCAACAACAGTTGTACACTGGTATTGTTGTTGCCGTTGATGCTTATTGGTATTCCAATGAGTCCAAGTGAAACTATTCTCATATCATTGATTGAAATGAACAGTTATGTAATTAACTGGAGAGTAAGCATTGAACAAAACTTTTTTGAACGTCTTACATATTGGTTTGTGTTTATAAACATTGTTGCAGTCATCTTATGTTGGCCAGCGGTGAAGTATGTAAACGTACTAAAAAAATTGAATATGATACACATGATATATGGCACAGGAATAATTCTTGTTGGCCTTGTAATGTACACAGGTTTTACACAGTATGACATGTGGTATCACTTTACGGTAATGGCATTGTTATTACCACTAGGATATATTTTACGTAGAACTGAAACACTGATACTGCTGATTGCATTTATACTGCAAGACAAGTTGTTGATGAGTTCAAACGTATTATATAATTTGCATTTTGGTTAATCTAGCCAAATGGACGGTTGACAACACACCTGAACTGTTGTATATTATTAACTTAACTTAGGACATTAACGGAGAAATAAATATGACCTTACTAACAAGACTAAGTGCAGTAGTTGTTGCACTTACAATTTTTGCAGGACTAAGCAGTACTGCAATGGCAGAAAAGAAGATCCTCGATGTGATTGTTGCATCTTCAAATACAGGTAATAACTGGAAACAAGGTGTCATGCTACAGAAGGCTCTTACTGAAAGAGGCTACGACAGCAAACTTGTTCATACAGCAAACTGCTTTAAGAATAAGAAATACATTGCTCAAACAGATCGTCCAGGATTTTATTTTAAGTCTGGTTCATCATGGATCAGTGACGTAGTAAGAAAAAAGTGTTTTATTGCACCAGAAGTTACTAAAGACGTAAGTTATGTAACACCTTTCTTTTACAGATCAAATGCAATGTGTGTACGTAAGTCCGACAATATTGGTTCAGACTTAAAAAGCATTGTTGCTTGGATCAAAGCAAAAGATCGTGTAACAATTGGTACATTTAACAACTTACCAGATGACTTCTCCGACTTAGGAAAGCAGTTTGGAAACAAGTGGAAGAAAGTTGCATACAACGGATCTTCAAACACACTTAAAGGTTTCTTAGCAGGCGATACAGACTTAATGTATCTAGGTTATACTGCAAGAGAAATTAATACTCCAGACCTAGACTGTTTTGCTACAACAGGTGGTGTAAATGGTACTGCAAAATTTGCTGATTTATTTCCAAATTGGGGACTATCAAGTTTAGTTGAATTTCCAATTGTATTTGGTATTAAACTAAACGCAGAGCAGATTGCAGATACAAAAGCAGTAATGGCAGATATGATGTCAAATGATCCTGCACTAAAGAAGTACTATGGTACTGCATTTATTCCAACTGCTGCTGAGTTAGAAGAAAGAGGTCTTGGACTTGCAGACTGGTGGCAAGATGCGGCTGATTGGATGCCAGGTGGCGTTAAATCAGATACAGTTGCAAACTGGAAAGCTGGTAAACTACAATAAAAGTTTACCACTGAACTTCATAGTATGACGGGTACTGCTCGTCATACTATTTCTGCATTTTACAGGAACAAAAACATGTATAGAGATAAGTTACTAGAATTAGTCAATATTGGCGATGCCCAGGCAAGGAAAATGGGTTATCCTTTTTATTGGGAAACTCCTGATGGCAAAAGATTAGGTAATGTATATGTTGCTAGATGGTATGAAAAAGAATTTAACTGTTGGTTGCCATTTGTAACTACTCCTGAACTGGTAAAAGAATTCAAAGAGACTCTCAAAGATAAGAGTTTTGACATGAACTATAATTACAACGTTGATTTTATCAAAAGATTAAAACAAGAATACGAACATGTGGCACTGTTGTACAGCGGCGGATATGACAGTCACGGAATACTCATGGATTTTGTTGATAACAACATACCAGTAGATGAAACTGTTACACATTTCAGTTGGGAAACTGATGATCGTATCAATGAAGAATACAGAGAAAATTCGTTTCCAAGTTTGCACAAATATTCCCAACATATAGATAAACAAACCTTTTTATATCCACACGAAGATGAATTAATTACACATTTCTCAGATGAGTATGCATTTTTTAAACGTCCACAATGTGGCACAATAATAGAGCCAATGAGCTCACTGCAGATTGAAAATTTTTATAATGGTGCTACTCCCTATGATTATGGAGTGCCAAAAAATATAGATAAAAAATTAGACATGAACCCACGAGGTTGTTTTATTATAGGTAAAGATAAACCACAGTTGGTTTATTATAAAAAACGTTGGTATGTCACATTTTTAGATAGTGCAATGAACGATAGAGGCGGCTTACTTAACTTAATTTACTTTTGGGCTCACCCAGGCAATGTAAAGACCTTGATCAAAGAAAGCAGACTATATCGTTCTTATATATTAGAAAATAAAAACTTTGATTTGGCAGACACACTATCATTTTTTAAATTTCGTGAACAAGACGAATTAAATTATGTAATTGATAGACCTGATATAGCCAATGCAGATCTCAAGTTAGGCAAAAATGCAAGATACCCACTGGAAAAAGGAAATTTTTTAGTAGCAGATAGATGGGACATTGTTTTCCCGTATGCACGTTGTATGAAGAAATTTTTAGAAATTTTTCCTGAATGCAACCACGGGTTTGAAAACTTTGCAAATCAAGGCAAGTTTGCTTGGTTCATTGACATTGACAGTTTGGAATTTTACACACAACAAGAACTTATACCAAACGGGTTTGAAGATATTACATCAGAGAAACATCAAGGTTTAGATATGGACGAACTGGTTGCTACAGAAGGTTACAAAGGTATTAAGAAAAGACAAGGCAGTACTCATAATAGACATATCAGAGAAATAAAAAAATTGCGAGACCAAGAACTTGCAAAGAAGATGTTAAATAACTTAAAAGGGGAATAAAATGGATAAAATAGGGCACTTGGATATTGATTGGCAAGCATTTAATGAACGCATAGATTCAGTAGAAGGTGTGGTAAAACAACCAACTGTATATAATGCTCCGTTAAAACAAGAAACATATGATATGAATTATAAAGTCAATGAACACCATTATAAAGCACATATTGAAAACGGAACTAGTGTCTATACTGAATACGTCAGTGATGATTTAGTTGATATGTTTCCAGCAGACTTTTGGCCCACTGTGGGTATGGATGGTCGTGTAATTATCAAAGTGCTTGAACATGAACCTGGTATTCTTACACAACCTCACATGGATGGTTATCACAATACTAAAGAAAAGTTTGGATTAGACGAAGATGGGCCAGTCAAGAGACTGTGGATACCATGTACAGATTACAAATTTGGACATATACTTTGTGTTGGTGACGACTTTATTATGACCGACTACAAAGCAGGCGATGTATTTGAAATACCCGGAGACATACTGCACAGTGCAGGTAATATAGGTGTCGAGACACGTAGAGTAATCACTGTCACTGGCGAAGCACTTGACAAAAAAGGCTTTCGTGGTGTTGAAGTATGCTGAAGCACATAGCAAATAACATGGACGAAGAAATTCAATATATTTTAACTAAGGAACACGGTAGACAACAGGACACTGTGGAACTTATTGCCAGTGAAAACTTTGCAAGTGAAGCAGTAATGGAACTTTGTGGTAGTATATTCACCAACAAGTACGCAGAAGGATATCCGGGCAAACGTTACTACAACGGTTGTGAGAATATGGACTTAATTGAGACAATGGCAATTGACAAACTATGCAAGTTGTACAAATGTAGTTTTGCAAACGTACAACCTCATTCAGGAGTGAATGCAAACACTGCTGTTTATCAAGCATTGATGAAACCAGGTGATACACTAATGGGTATGGATTTGGCAAGTGGTGGACATTTGTCACATGGTGCTCCACCAACACTTAGTGGCAAAGTATACAACGCAGTAACATATGGTGTAGACGAAAATGGTTTATTAAACTATGAACAAATAAGATCATTGGCAAAAGTAAGTCGTCCAAAAGTAATAGTAGCAGGTGCAAGTGCTTATCCAAGACAGATAGACTGGAGTGCATTCAAAGACATTGCAGATGGCATCGGTGCATATCTAGTTGTTGATATGGCACACTACAGTGGACTGATAGCAGGTGGTGCATATGATTCACCTTTGCCTTATGCTGATGTTGTTACAAGCACAACACACAAAACATTACGTGGTCCTAGAGGTGGTATGATACTGTGGAATAATCCAGACTATACTAAGAAAATTAACAGTAGTATATTTCCTGGCACACAAGGCGGCCCACTAATGAATATAATTGCTGCCAAAGCACAATGTTACATCGAAGCATTAGATCCTAGTTTTAAACAGTACGCAGATCAAATAGTAAAAAACGCAAGAGCAATGTGTAGTGTATTTGAACAACGTGGTTTTCCTGTACAAACAGGTGGAACAGACAGTCATATCATACTAATGGATTTAAGCAAAAGCAAATACAGTGGTAGACAGGCAGCTGATCTACTGGAAGAAAATGGAATCACTGTTAATAAAAATGGTGTACCAAACGATCCGAGAAACTTTGTAGAAACATCAGGAATACGCATTGGAACTGCTGCAGAAACCACAAGAGGATTGATTGAAACACATTTTGAAAACATTGCACATAAGATTTGCGAATTATTAAAATAAATGTGCGGAATATTATTAGTCAAAAGCAGTCAAGATCTTCCTTTAGAACTACATCTCAAGGCACTAGACATACTGAAAAGTCGTGGGCCAGATCGCACACGTTATCAATACCGTAACGGCATATTTATTGCACAGGTTGTGTTGCACATAACTGGCACCGATGATTACTACAATCAATCTCACGAAAATTTCTTAGCATACAACGGTGAAATATACAACTACAAACAGTTGGGCACATATTCTAATGATATAGAATTTGTAGACGAGTGTGTAAACATCAATGCTCGCAGTCTATCACGTGGTTGGGGTCCATGGGCATGGGCATGGACAGATGGTAGTACCATACGTTATGCGGCAGATCCACAAGGAGAAAAAACACTCTATCAATATCAAGACAAAGACATATTGATTGTGTGTAGCGAAGTTGCACCTATTCTGGAATACATAGATGCAGTAAAAATACCGCACCCTTATGTGAATAAAAATTGGGGTACACTTGATATTACACCTTGGAAGGGAATTACACGAGTAACACCGGGTATGCAGTACATCAACGGTGATGCTGCTGAAGAAATTGATAGTATCTATAACTGGATAAGCACGCCAATACATCTCAACATCAATGAAGCATATGAGGACTTTAGCAGTGTGTGGCGTATGGTTACAGGATTAATGACACCCACATGCCCTGCAGGACTTACCTACAGTGGCGGACTTGACAGTAGTATAATTTTAAACAGCATTGACAATCTCAAATTATATGCTGTAAACAACACTGGAAAAGATCCTATTGTAGATAAACTTGAATCTTTCTTGACCAAAGAAGAATACAACAGATTGGTGGTTAGTGATATTTCAGAATCCCAATGGTTGGCTGAATATAAAGAGATGCTTGCTAGACTGTGCATGCCAGCAGGATCTTGGAGTTTTGTTGGTCAATGGATAGTAAACAAAAGTTGCGAACAACGAGTATTGTTTACAGGCGCAGGAGCTGATGAACTGTTTGGTGGATATCAAGTATACAAGACTCTTGACTACAATAGTTTGGGCAGTGCAAGTCCTTATAGCAAGCACAGTGATCCTGGTATGTGGAACAGTTGCTTAACTTCATACAACGGAGACTATAGACAAGCAACATTGTTAATGGATTATTGGCATCAAATAACTGGCGTAGATTGTCGAGGTATTGATCTAATAGGAGGTTCATTTGGAATTGAAGCACGTAATCCATTTCTTGCTAAACCTATAATGCAACTTGCATTGAATTTGCCTTTTGATCTTAAAGTAAGTGATGTATCCAAACCAATAATAAGAAAAGCATTTTTAGAAAGATGGACAGAAGATCTTATCTTTGAAAAGAAAGGCTTTACAGGACATGCAAATGATAGTTTTCCTCTATTTAAAAAAACCAATGATAGAATGGCTGATTGGAAGACAATAGCACAAGAGAGTTTTTATGAAGGCAAACACATATAAAGAGCCGTGGCAACACTGGATAGTAGACGACTTTCTTGATCGTGATACACTAGCAGAAGTTAAAAGTGTTGAGCATGTTGTTGAACAAGCCAAGCCCGGGGTGCGTGTGGACAGTGTGAGATTGTTTATCACCAACGAGCACAAAAAGCAGTATCCTAATCTACATCATTTGTACCGTAGTCTTCACAACGGTGCATACAAGACGTTCTTTGAGCACTACACAGGTATAGATTATACCAACATGTACCCAAGAGTAGAAGTGATAAGCGATATTGGAGACTTTTGGCTGGAACCACACTGTGACTGGCAAGAGAAAAAACTCAGTGCAATCATGTATACAGATTATACTCAATTGTATCCTGGCACAGGCTTTGCCGACGGAACCAGAGTAGAGAGCAAGGACAATAGATGTTTTTTCTTTGTTGCAGGAGACCACAGTTTGCACGATTATCCACTTGTGCATTTTCCAACAGTGCGTAGATGTTTACAGATTAACTACTGGACTTATGAATAATTTGACCAATCTACGACATTACTAAACCAGTCAATTGTAAAAACAGTATCTGGGTTACTATTTAAATAGTTTCTCAGTGTGTCTACACAGGTCTGTTCACCAGGAGTAACCGGAGCAGTTGCTTGGCTATTATATTCATACCAAAATAGGCCATACGGTGCCTCAGGATCAGTTAGGGTAAATCCAAACAGTTGGCGATCAACTGCTAGGCACTTTTCTGCAAACTTTTTAAACGTAGTTATTTCTTCAAGGTGTTCAAACTTTGCACGATGTTCTACACTAGTCGAAATAAAGGCTTTTACATGTGTGAGTTCAGGTATACAAGTACATGCTCTAAGTCTACTTTCGCCGTTGTTGATACCAAGTTTTTCACCATCTGGGTAAAACAACATCATTGGTTTTACAATGCCTTGTTTGCGTATATCGTCTATCCACATGTTTAATTTCACAACGTTAGCAATGTCGTACCAATTTTCAGAGGTGTTAATAAACTTGTCAATACCGTGAGCTTTAATCTTTCTATTTGCCCAGTCACATATGTCCTGTAAACTTTGTTTATATGTTATGGTATCTTTGTGTACACTAGGGTCATAGAACAAACAATGAGCTCCATTGTGCATAGACTCAATGATAGGATCCTCATCTGTAGGCCAGGTGTATTCTTTTATTCCGTTGTTCCAGTATTCCATATAACTAGTTAGTAATGAATGTATACACCGATGGAATTTGGGTCTCAGACCCAATAGAAAAAGCAATTGTTAAAGATTTAAGCGAGCACATACTCGGCCAAGGCTATACCGCGACCACACAAGACTCTAACAACCATGGTTATCCTTATGGTTATACAAAAGACAATAAGAACCTACACTGTCGTTTCATTGACAGTGTGTTTCAACCAACGCCTTCTGCACTTACTGATCCTGATGCAACAATAGTCACAGACAACCATCCACTAAGACCAGTAGCAGGCAAGATGGTGAGTTTACTGCCAGAGCTTTGGCACATTTGGAGTTTTGATCCTGTGTATGAAGATTGCATCTCACAAGGATACAACTGTTTTATGAACAGAGTACGAGGAGATAGGAACGAAGTTTTCTATGAGCTTATACGCAGAAACATACTTCACAAAGGAGCAGTCAGTTACAATATTACACAAGAAGAATTAAACAATCAGTACCAATCAGATGAGTTGTTTCATTATGAAAAAGAACATACAGTTGCACAAGATATTGTACCATATAATGTAGTTGATGTGTTTGGAAGTCTTGAACAGGTTATCATGGAGACAAACGTTAGTCTAATACTAGAAACATTTATGTGTGAAGACCATGTGGTGTTTAGCGAAAAACTATTTAGAGCATTGCAATTGCCACGTCCATGGATACTGTTTTGCAGTCCACAAAGTGTAAAACTATTAAAGAGTTACGGGTTTGATGTACTTGATGACTATGTTGATCATGGTTACGATGAAGAGGTAAACAAAGGAAATAGAATGAATATGTTGTTGGACCAACTGGAAACGTTTGCTGAAAGAGTGTACATACGTAGGGATTACGAGCGATTTGAGCAGGCAGCAACGCACAATCAACAGTTGCTGGCACAGTTTGCAATGGATTGGCCACAAAAGTTTGATGCAGTAAAGAAAGAAATAGTCAATGCCTGATGCACTAATACTTGGTTGTTCACATGCCGCAGGTGCATTGATGTACGAAGAGCCTGGTTTGATATTTGAACCAAGCGGGTCTAAGGATGTTTATCAGGTAGAAGCCGAATATGGTGCAAAACGCAGTTACCCTGTGCAGTTGGCTGAGATGCTAGGATACACCGCACACAATCATGCTATTAGTGGCGGAAGCAATGATGCAATGTATAGAATATATGCTGAACAAGAACAACACTACGACTTGATAGTTGCTTGTTGGACTGGTCCAGACAGAGGAGAAATTTGGCATAGTGAGCATGAATACTGGGTACCAATCAACGTTGGCAATGGCGATAGTTACACAAAGGCACCCAATGATATACTCAAACAAGGTCGTAATGTTCTTACCAAGTTGAAGGACCACGTGCTATATGAAGATTATGGTAAACAATGGTTAACATATGAAGGCAATGAACAACGTGTATTCAACAACAAAGTTAAAAACATATTAGCACTGAATAGTCTGGCAAAAAGCAAAAACACACGTGTAATCAACCTTGAGAGCTTCGCAGGCATCCATCACGAATTTCCGTGGCCCACAGATATATATCGTCCATGTGATGGTTACAAAAACGAATTCTGCAACTTTTGTGATTTTAAAGAATTTCCAACTGAACCACGCGGGCATTATTTTTATTCTGCTCACCGTGCATATGCAGAATACGTATTAGGAAAAATAGATCAACTCGGAGGCTTTGGCAAATGATTGAAATACACGGACCTACCTACAAATATGCTGGCGAAATACTTGATAAGCCTGAGATAATTTTTGTCAATGACCATCATTATGATGATGTGGATCATTGTTTCCATGTTAAAAAACTGTTGGAAAACAGCACCTGCAATCCGCAACTGCATACATTGATATTTGATCATGTTAACCACGAAGACGAACTTAAAGAATACAACTGTATTCATTTTCCTATATTTTTGGCAAGTGAAAGTAAAGAATTTTTTGATGCTGACATTGAAACCAATTGGAATGTAAAACCCAACACATTTAATTTCATGATCAACAAACCAAGATTTCATAGAATTTTTTTGTTACAATTGATTGAACACTTTGAATTAACAAACTATTCGCATTCACTACCCTGGAAGGCAACTGATGCATTTCTGAATCCAAGAATTAAAAACGTTACCAACAATCCTCTTTTTTTGAATATAATCAATGGTATTACAAAAACCAGTGCACCAGTAACTGATTATAAATTTGGTCCTGAGCGAACACTGGACAAAGGCATACTCAATGGTAACTTTAAGAATGCAGAAACATACAAGCATTTACTTAAAACAACAGTATTCGAACCTAGTTGTATCAGTATAATAAGTGAGCCTATTTTCTTTGAGAAAGAAGCACTTGTTACTGAAAAAACTATAATGGCACTATACGGCGGAACATTTCCAATTTGGTTTGGTGGATGGAAGTGTGCTGATAGCATGCGTTATCTTGGGTTTGATGTGTTTGATGATATCATTGATCACAGCTACGAAGACTTATCAAACCCAATAGAACGTTGTTACTACGCAATTGAACGTAATTTACATTTGCTAACTAACTACAACAAAACAAAAAAACTAGCAGATCAAAATCACAGTAGGTTTCAACATAATCTTGATCTACTGAGATCAAATGTTTGTTTAAAAGAATGTTTTAATCAACTTGATAACACCACACCAGAAGTACGAACTGCATTGCTAAAGATTATGCCTGAATTCAGACATAGAATGTTTAAAAAAGATTTTAAAGATCATGTGGTACTAGGAACTCCTGCTGGCAACAACGACTATAACAAAACAGGTTTAGTCTAGTGCAAAAACCTTTACTACCATACGTAGAAAGCATGCTGGTTTATCCTTGCAACCTAAAGTGTGATGGATGTAGTACGTTTTCTGACTTGACAGTACAAGGATACGTGGCTGCCGACCAAGGCATAGCATGGTTACGACAGTGGGCAGAACGTTTTGAAATACAAGCATGGGGTGCAATGGGCGGAGAACCTCTAATGAATCCTCAGATGTACGACTGGATAGTAGCAGTGAGACAACTATTGCCTGATGCACAAATACGTTTTGTAACCAATGGGTTACTACTTGAGAAACATTGGCGTATAGTAGAACTATTAAATGATATTGGCAATTGCATTTTAAAAATCACAGTACATCTCTCAGATAAAAGAATACAAAGTGCAATTGATCGAGTGCAAAGATCTTACGATTGGGAACCTGTGTATGAATATGGAATACACCGACACGGCTTACCAAACGGTATGAAGTTTCAAGTTAACAAACCCAAATGGTTTACACAAACATTTCAAAATACATATGCAGATATGCTACCCTGGGATAGCGATCCTGTTGAAGCATTTGACAACTGCCATCAACAAACTTGCAGTATGCTTCTAGAAGATAAACTCTATAAGTGTAGTAATACTGCACTAATACCTGGCGTATGGAAAAAGCACAATCAACCAAATGCAGATGCATGGAAACCTTACATAGACACAGGGTTATCTGTTAATGCACCTCTAGACGAATTACAAGCATTTAGCAACAACTTTGGTAAACCTCATGCAGTTTGCCAACAGTGCCCAACAAAAAACGATTCAGCATCTTGGATCGATCACACTAACACGGTGACATTTAAATAATGACAGTATATCAACATTGGGATCCATTAGAGGTCTGCGTAGTAGGTCAAGCATATCCACCTGAGTTTTACTCGTGGATCAAGGACAGCAAAACTCGTAAAAAGTTTGAACAGGTTGCTATTGAAACAGAAGAGGACTTCCAAAAACTAATACAGTTATTAGAAAGTTTTTCAGTAGAAGTACTTCGTCCACACATACCAAAACAGTTCGACGATTGCATTGTAGACAGAGTATGGGTGCCGCCACCAGTTACTCCTAGAGATTATTTTATACAAATACATGATCAACTTTGGGTACCAATAACACCAAATGCAAACCATGCACATAACGCATTCAAAAAGCAGTCTGCTAAATCCTGGGCACAATTCCAAAGACATGACCAACTAAAACATGTGCGGAAACTACAATTCTACAGTGAAATATTCAAACAATGCAATGTAAAGCCAACTGACTGTAGTTACATATCAGGTTGCTTTGTCAGTAGACTTGGCGAAGATCTGTTCTTTGCAACTCAAACAGTGTTTGACGATTGGACAGCAATACAACAAAAAGTTGATACGTTATTTCCAGATACTACCAATCACATTGTTGATGCACAAGGACACGGAGATGCAGTGTATTGTCCTGTTGCACCAGGATTGATAATAAGCATAGCAGATGAAGACTATAAAGAAAGTTTCCCAACGTGGGAAGTGGTACACCTACCAGAAAGTCATTATGCTGCACACAAGATGTTTCAAGCAAGCATGAAACTAAATGCTGGCAAATGGTATATACCAGGCTTTGATGAAAATCCTCTCATTACCGAAACTGTAAACAGTTACATGGATGACTGGGTAGGTGAAGTAAGTGAGACAGTGTTTGGTGTGAATATATTGATAATAAATCCTACAAACGTGGTACTTGCAGAGAACAACGAACAGGCATGCTCAGCACTTGCACGGCATGGTATTACTGCACACATATCACCTTTTAGACACAAGTATTTCTGGGACGCAGGAATACACTGTGTAACCAATGATTTAAAACGACGGGGAACACTCACCAAAATAAGTATCTAGACGGGGCATCATCTGGGAGTATGCAAGTGTTGCACATTTGTAAGGCGAGTTCGATTCTCGTATGCTCCACCATTTAATGGTTGACATACTAACATTTCCATAGTATACTAGTAACATAATAAGAAAAAGGTTACAAATAGTTATCGTTGTATTAAACCAGGATCCGAACATTTGCGTACTAAGGTCCGGCCTTTAATTGAAAAGGAAAAAGATATGGAACCAAATCCACACTACATCAATATGTTAATCAACGTTGGCATATTTGCATTACTAGTTTACGTTGCAATAAACGTATAAACAATTACGGACTGTTAGCTCAGCTGGATAGAGCGGTAGACTACGAATCTACAGGTCGGGGGTTCGACTCCCTCACAGTCCACCAAAAAAGATAAGTACCAGCATGGAACAAATAGACATATCATTTGATTTAACCAGCACAGACTATTCTGCTGAACTTGGATTCAGTGTTACATTAGATGAAAAAACAATTATTGATATACTTCATGTAGATAAAGAAACACCTGTTACTCTAAAAATAGAAGCGGATGATGGCGATCACGAATTAAAGTTTACAATGAAAAATAAAACAGCAAACCATACCACGGTAGACGAAAATGGGCAAGTAGTCAAAGATGCTTATCTAAACATTTCTAATTTTTATCTCAAAAACATAAAACTTGGAGATATATTCTTAGAACACTGCAAATACCATCATGACTTCAATGGGAGTCAAGATCCTGTAGTGGTTCCGTTTTATGGCGATATAGGTTGTAACGGAACAATAGTATTTTTATTTCGGTCTCCTGCGTACTATTGGATACTAGAAACTATTCCATACAGAAAGTCCAATTATGTATAATCACGTTGTATACAGTCTAGCTAAAAGTGGATCAAATGGATTAACACTTGACATAGCCAATGAAAATCCACAATGTACAATGTTGCATTCGTATTTTTCGAAGCGATGGCATATCAACGATGACTGGAATAGATTAACTGTAAACTACCATAAAAAAGATGATTATCAGCCTCCAACTAACAATATGCTCAATCTTGATTATAATGAAAACATAAAATTAACAAAGATCCGTGACCAGCAAACTGCAATAAAATTAGATTCACTAAAACAATTCAGCAAGAACAATAATTTTGTCTTGTTTTGTTCAGTAAGTTATATAGATTTACACATACTACATTTTTTTCAGAATGATCCTCGTACAAAAATATATCTAATTGAACGAAATATTGGAGACGTTTTTATTTCATTATATATTAATACATATATACAGTGGAACATAACAAGACCAGTTGATAGTGTTCAACGTCCTAAAAAAGTTTTTGAAAAAAATTCAATAACAATAGAAAAATTTTTCTTTGACGACTTTACTACAAGATACAAAAAATATATTAAATTTAGAGATAGAATAAATTTTGCTAAGGTAATACAATATGAAGATTATAAATTTAAAAACTCAGATTACCTTCATGAATGGAATAATCGTAAATTAGATTATATACAAAATAAGAAAGAAGTAGTTGAATTTTTGATGCAATTGGTAAAAGCAATTAACGTGATTGACTTCTAGACTATTTCATAGTATAATGTATATAACAATTAGACAAAGAACATAGGGGATAAGTGTTATGGTAGCACGGCTGGCTCCAACCCAGTAAGCCAGGGTTCGACTCCTTGATCCTCTGCCAACTATTCTATACACAACGTATAGATTTTTAACCAAGACCTATTGGTTGAAATAACTAAAGTGTATGTTAACTGCGGTTAATGATACATTAACATTATTTGAGAATAAGGAAAAACTATGAATAAAAACCTAGAGCTGGTCACTAACGACCTATTTGACTTTAACGAAGAAAAAACTTATGAAATAAAAAAGTTTCCAATGTCTAAAGACTTTGCTAGTCTTATGAAACTTGATGATTTTTTAAAAATTCCAACATTTCCAGCTAACCGAGACGTTGAACGTCGTGCCAAAAGGGCTGCCACACGTTTTGTAACTCCAATGTATAAACATGCTGAAATTGACCTACTACATTATACCGGTGAAACTACAAGTAAGCCAGCATTTTTTAGAAAAGATACAACTTATGTACTAGACGGTAATACTAGACAATATGCATGGAAGAAACACTACATTGAAAATCAAGTAGTTAATAACAATGTCAAAACACTTCCTATACCAGAAGAAGTATCAGTTAGGTTATACGAAATAGAGGATGCATACGAAGCATGTAAATTATATGGTATTATTGATAGTATGGATGCAGTTGAAACCAAAGCAGATAAGATTACAAGTGCATTTCGTGCCAATAACCTGTTAAATCGTTTTACTAACTTCAAGGTTAAAAAAGGACAAATTGGTGGTGCACTTAATGTTTCTGCTCCTTATGGAGGCAAAAGTTACTTTCAGACACCAGGAGTTGAGGATATATTTGATCAAGTTGCAATGGTTGCAGATGAATTATCTTATATGGATAAACTAGATGCGCCTGGACACGGACACTTTCATGTACAGGTATGCTCTGGTATAGCAATGTTAGCAGGAAAGGCTATGGATTGTTCTGATCGCTGGATTTCTACTGTAGAAGAACTTGCAAACTTCCAACTTAAAGATTATGATATTACAACTTTTAGTAGCAAAGAAGTTGATCGTTTATGTGAGGCAAATGTTTCTAATCCTGTTGGAACACATAATGCTTTACCATATGATATTGGATACGGACAAAATCCTTCAATAGTACTGAATTATCTAGCATATGTATGGATATGTATAATTGATGATAAACAAATAGCATCTAATATAAATGAAAAAACTATTGCAAATGCTTATTCAAAACTTTTAGAAAGAGTTTATCCTGAAGGATAATTAATAATGATTGCCGGCATAGCTCAGTTGGTAGAGCAATGGTTTTGTAAACCATAGGTCGCGAGTTCGAATCTTGCTGCCGGCACCATTTATAATAACAATGAGTCAGACAAAATGAAAATTAGTGTTACAGGCACAGATCGAGGACTAGGTAAAAGTATTGCAGACTATTGCGAAAAATTTTACACAGTAACACGCATTAGTAGATCTGACGATCTACGAGATTATTCTGTTAGACAAAAAATCATATACCAAGAATGTGATATCTTTATAAGTGTTGCAAAGCCAGACTTTTCACAAACAGAATTTCTATACGAGTGGTACGAAGTACATGGTATAGGTAAACGTGTAATTAATATCGGAAGTGCTGTTGTATACAACGAACTGTGGGGAGATGATGTGCATATGTGGAGATATCACACACAAAAACGTAGTCTAGCACATGCCGTTGCTCAAATCAATCATCCAAACATTACTATTATTAATCCAGGACATCTATATAATAAAGATACATATAATTATACTGTATTGCAACAGTGGTGCAAGGAGAATATTATACTATGAAGCCAAAAGATTTATACTTAGACACAGTGTTTTGTCCAGCACCTTGGAATAATTGTTATATCAATCCAGATGGAAGTACTGCAACATGTAGCATAGGAAGATCACTTACTGGAAACTTACATGATAAGAAGATAACAGATATAATTGTCAACAATGAAGTACTAACTGATATTCAACAATCTATGTTGGATGGAAAGCGTCACAGAAATTGTCGTGTTTGCTACGACCTAGAAGATAGTGGTGTTAATTATAGTTTACGAAAACATTACAAGAAAACAATTACTAATTTTAACGACTTAGATCATTATGATGTTGCTACTGGTAGTTTAGATATTACTAGTTTTGACTTGAGATATGATAACACATGTCAAAATGCTTGTGTCTATTGTGGTCCTGAACTTAGCAATCAATGGGAAAAGGAACTTGGCATAACTATTCCAAAACCAGACAATACTAAAGATACTAAAAAATATGTTCTTGAGAATCTGGAAAATCTCAAAGAAATATATTTTGCGGGAGGAGAACCATTGGTTACCAAAGATTTTGGTATTATAATGGAAAAACTTTATAGTGTTAATCCTGATTGCAAAGTTAGAATCAACAGTAATATAAGAAATATTAGTACACCAGTTTATGAGATTAGTAAAAAGTTTGCAAATTTAAAATATACATTAAGTGCAGAAGCAATTGGTGCACAGTTTGAATATATTCGCTATCCTCAAACGTGGAACAGTTTCCAGACTAATGTTAAAAAAGTTATTAAAGAAGTGCCCTCATATAATTTTAACATGGTGTTAAATGTTCTTAACTTGTATGGATTATTTGATTGTATAGACTATTTTAGAAACATAGGAGTACACGATAATAGTTTCATAATTAACCATGCACACCGTCCTAGTTGGTGTAATATTAATAATCTACCAATTGAACTGTTAGATGAATTTGTTGAACGTTGTAAACTATATATGTCACAGACTGATCCAAAATACGGTCTTTATACTTCGCTAGTAGGTTGTATAAATTATGTTCAAGTTCCTTATGAAAAAGATATAGATAATACAAGACTTAATTTAGAAATATTAGATATAAGAAGAAACTTAAACAGTAAAAATATTTTTCCGTATATTTACAGATAAACAGTCTATCAAAAGGACACGCCTTGGTATGGCTAGTATAGGCTAGTATCCTATATGATGAAGGGAACTTACCCTCCCAATTTAACTGCTCGATGGTAGTAGCCCGGCACGGAACATGTCGTTAGGTAGAAGCATAGTATAATATTTTTACGTGTTGTCTACTGTTTAATCATTCCAATTGTATTCAAAGTACATGCTAACTATTTCTGTAAAGAAATACACAACTATAAGCACAAATGGCAATACAATTAAAAACAATACGAGCAACAATCTACGCACCGGCTTTGAACGTTTCTCCCACCAATGTATTACTAACTTCATACCTGATTTAATTTTGTTTACTACATAATCACCAATTACATAACGAATAAGTCTTACACATATAAGCACCGGTGAAGCAATAACATCAATAAGCAACAGTACTAGATCTACAGCAACATCAACTGAATGATCTACAGTCCACTTCTCACGCCATTGTTTAAGTTTTTTAAACATACAAATATTTATTAATAAGTATTAACATGGAACCAATCAATATATCGTTTGATCTAACCAGCAGTGATTATGACTGTGGTTTAGGTTTTGAAGTTTTTTATAATAATAAACAGATGTTAAACATAGACCATGTTGCATCAGATACTCCTGTGGCATTTACTTTATCTGCTGAAGAAGGTGATCAAGAATTAAAGTTTATTATGAAAAATAAAACGATGGATCATACCACAGTAGACGAAAATGGGCAAATAATCAAAGATTCTTGTTTAAAGATTTCTAATTTTACCATTGATAGTGTAGAACTTGGACATACATTCTTAGAACAATGTAAGTATCATCATGACTTCAATGGGAGTCAAGATCCCATTGAAGACGAGTTTTATGGTGATATGGGGTGCAACGGAACACTGATATTTTTATTTCAGTCTCCTATATACATCTGGCTTGTTATGAATATGTAAAAACATAAGTGGTTGACACCCTTTCAAAAACATGCTATAAATATAATACAATGTAGAAGCATTTGAAGAGGCGGAC